>VFQN01000057.1_pt1 | contig 260494 bp, 235 predicted proteins | sample 3512371 | NCBI WGS metagenome assembly VFQN01 (sample SAMN10412370, study PRJNA504923) | tailings metagenome | isolation source: Replicate 2 from Balatoc abandoned mine | place: Philippines: Itogon, Benguet | collected 2017-08-28
ATGCTTTGGCAAGTGCATTGGATCTGATCAATGTGGTTCCGAACCCTTACTATGCTTTCTCTGAATACGAGCGTAACCGAATCGATACACGTGTTAAGATTGTAAACCTACCGGATCAATGTACGGTAACGATCTACAACGTGAGTGGAAAACTGATCCGTCAGTTCAAGAAGGACAACCAGGTAACATTCATTGATTGGGATTTGAAGAACACGATCGGAGTTCCGATTGCTTCAGGAGTTTACCTGATCCATGTAGAAGTACCGGGAGTTGGCGAACGCATTGTGAAGTTCTTCGGAGGAATGCGTCAGGTTGACCTTGAAACAATTTAATCATCCTGTTAAGCAAAACGTATGAAATCGATTAATAAAATAATTAAATATACAGCGGTGGCTGGAGTAGTGATGAGCTACTCCAGTGTATTCGCCGGAAACGAAGATCGTGTTGGTTCTGCTGGTGCTACACAATTATTGGTGAATCCATGGGCTAGAAGTATTGGTATTGGTGATGCAGGTGTATCCCATGTCAATGGATTAGAAGCTACATTCACCAATATTGCTGGTTTGGCTTTTACAGATAAAACTCAGATTAAGTTTAACCGTACGAACTGGATGGGAAGTGCCGGGATTGCTTTGAATTCTGCTGGGATTGCTCAGAGAATTTCTGCATCAACGGTAATTGCTGTTTCGGTTCAGTCTATGAACTTCGGTGATATCGATAGAACATCGGTAGATTTGCCGGAGCCTACTCAAGGAACTTTCTCTCCTCGTATGAACGTGTTTAACGTAGGTTTTGCACATAGCTTTTCATCAAGTATCTATGGAGGGGTGAATTTCAAAGTAATCTCTGAGAGCATTTCAAACTTGAGAGCAACCGGTGTAGCATTTGATGCTGGTATCCGTTACGTTACAGGGGAACAAGATCAAATTAAATTTGGTATTGCCCTTAAAAATGTCGGACCGGTTATGAAGTATAAAGGTGATGGATTATCTGATCAGGTAAATTACCTGGCAAACGGTAACCTTGCAACTTTAGAGCAACGTTCAGCAACGTTTGAATTGCCTTCTTTATTAAACATTGGAGCTTCTTATGACTTCAATTTTAATGAAAAGAACAAGTTAATCTGGAGTGCGGCCTTTACAGCAAACTCTTTCCAGAAAGATCAATACCGTATGGGATTGGATTATGGATTGACAATTAGTAAAGCAGCGTTCAATATCCGTGTTGGTTACATTGCTGAGAAAGGAATCTTTAAAACAGAGAACCGTTCAAATGCATTGACAGGTCTGACTGCTGGTTTCTCTGCTGACGCTTTGGTTGGTAAAAAGAAATCTGCTTTAGGATTGGAATACGCAATGAGATTAGCTGGTCAGTTCGGTGTGATTCACACATTCGGAGCTACCATCAGCTTGAAGTAATAGACACTACGTTAGTAGCGTATATCATTTAATGAAGGAGGACTTATTAAAGTCCTCCTTTTTTTGTTGCCTACTTTTTGAAAAAAGCATTTTTACTGCTGTTTTTCACTGATTTACACCAACCTTTGGTTAAGAACCCTCGTTCTCTCTTTTATATAACCTAAAGAACCTTCTTCTTGTTTTGGAGTGGCTAACCGGGAGTCGCATCAAGTAAAAGAGTTTGAGTTTTCTGGAAAGAAAAAAAGAAAGTATGAGACGAATATTAAACTACTTATCGTTCTCATTCATGATGTGTATTGTCAATAATGCCAGTGCCTATAATCATGATTTTGAGAAAAGTGGGAAATCGGGAGAAAAACCGAAACCTACGATGGCTGCAAAAGCTGCAAACTGCGCCCCCGCGAACTACCGTTTAACCATGAAGTTTAATGATGTTAGTTGCCAACTGGAAACGGGCGGATTGTTGTTTTTGGATCGGGCAAATGGTCTTGCAACTTATACGGTTCCGAAGCAAAAAGGAAGTGAAACCGTTGTGACATCAATTTATGCCGGAGCCCTTTGGATGGGAGGAGTTGATACAAACGGATTATTGAAACTTGCTGCGGTGAAGTTCAGGCAAGGGAATGATTTCTGGCCCGGACCATTGAGTGTTGATCTGGGAAGTGGAAATTTCAATCCTGCTAATCCGCAAGGACATAATGCAAAACGGGATCACGGAGCCGGTACAATCGACGCGGATCAGTGCTTGTTTTACGATAACATCTTCACGATTACAAAGGCCGGAGTCATTACGTTTGTAAGCTACATGGAATGTACCACCGGCGAGTGTCCGAAACCAAGTAATGAGACAATGAACCAGATTAATAAATGGCCGGGTAACGGAGATCCTAGCCGTGGTCAGGATCAGTTCCTTGCTCCGTTCTATGATGACGATGACGATATGCTTTACGAACCGCTGGACGGAGATTATCCCTGGTACGATGATATCCTTGGCCGTAATGACATTCAATGCGGTTCAGACCGTCGTGTATCTTTATATGGAGATGAAACGCATTGGTGGGTATTCAACGACAAGGGAAACATCCACACGGAATCCCAGGGTGACCCGATCGGAATGGAAATCCATGCTCAGGCATTTGCTTTTGCTACGGATGACGAAATCAATAAAATGACCTTCTATAACTACGAGTTGATTAACCGTGGTACACAGACATTGTATAATACCTATTTTTCCCAGTACGTCGATGCGGATTTGGGGAATTATGCCGATGATTATGCTGGTTGTGATGTTTCCCGTGGATTGAGTTATCAGTATAATGGAAGAGCGGTAGATGAGCCAAACGCGGGACGTCCCGGATTTGGACCAAACCCACCTGCAATCGGAATCGATTTCTTTGAAGGGCCTTACCAGGATCCGGATGGTATAGATAATCCGGGACCTGTTTTTGATACCCTGACACAGCAATGGATTGTTCCGACAGTAGCAAATGCTATTGCAAACAAAGGAATTGTTTACAAAGGTTTGGGAATTGGTTATGGAGATAACATTCCGGATAATGAGCGTTATGGAATGCGTAATTTCACGATTTACACCGGGGGTGGACAGGAAATTCAATCGGATCCGACATCATCGGCACAATTTTATAACTACATGCAGGGATTGTGGCGTTACGGCGATCAGTTGTATTATGGAGGAACCGGTTTTCCTTCAACAGGATGTGTTACTTCTATTGCAACAAACTACATGTTCCCCGGAGATTCAGATCCTTTGAATTGGGCAACAGAAGGTGTTGATCCTGGTTTTGACTGGTCGGAAGTAAACCCGTGTCCGGCACCCGGTTCAAATCCTGAAGGTGACCGTCGTTTCGTACAGTCTGCAGGGCCATTCACATTGCGTCCTGGAGCTGTAAACAACATTACAGTTGGAATCGTTTATGCAAGAGGTTACGAAGGAAATTTGTTCTCGTCCGTAAATGCCTTGAAAACGGCGGATACGAAAGCGCAGGCTTTGTTTGACAATTGTTTCCGCATTCTGAATCCACCGACAGCACCTGTTATGACCATTCAGGAATTGGGGAATGAGTTGATCATCATGTTGGATAATCCAAGTAACTCCAATAATCAAAATGAGAAGTACGAAGAAGAAGATGATATCAATATCGTTGATCCGAATGGAATTGGTGATACCATGCCGAACGGTGATCCGATTATTTATGATAAGTTTTATCGTTTTGAAGGATATCAGATCTATCAGCTGAAAGATGCTTCCGTAGGTATTACGGATCTGGATGATCAGACAGTAGCTCGTTTGGTGGCACAATGTGACATCAAAAACGGGGTGAAACGTTTGATCAATTACGAATACGATGAAGAGCTTCAGTTGACTTTCCCTGTTGAAAAGGTGAAAGGAGCAGACCTTGGAATTCAACATACATTCCGTGTAACAGAAGATTTGTTTGCCCAGGGAGACCGCCGTTTGGTGAACTTTAAAACATATTATTACCTGGCTGTAGCTTACGGATACAATAATTACAAAACCTATGATCAGAGTGATCCATTGTCTTTGGACGGGCAAAAGAAACCGTACTTGCGTTCACGGATCAATGCAGATGGTTCGACATTGACAGGAATTCCTGCGATTCCGCATCAGATTGCTCCTGAGTTGGGAGGATCAGTTGCGAATTCCGTTTACGGACAAACTCCACGCATCACGCGTTTGGACGGAACCGGAAACGGCGGACGTGAATTGCAATTGACAACGGCTTCTGAGAATGACATTGTTGCGAACGGAATCAAGGATGAATTGGAATACGATTATAATGGCGGGCCGATCAATGTAAAAGTAATTGATCCCTTGAATGTGGTTGGTGGTTATTTCGAATGTGAATTCAGAAATTACACCGGACCGTCAGGACTCGGGAACGACCCCGGAGAGATCAAAGGAATTGACACCGCCAGCTGGATCATTTATCATTATGATTTCAAAGGTCCGGGAGCAACTGTGTTGGATTATGTCACCTCGGATGTCACCATTAACCAGAAGAACGAACAAGTCGTCATGGTCCCGAAATGGGGAGTTTCCATTGAGATCCAGCAGGAGAAATATTATTTCCCGTCAGGAAACAATCCGGCACTCCATTTATATACCGATCCGTTATCAGCATCGATTTCCTATTCGGATTCTTCGAAGCAATGGCTAAGTTTTGTGAAGGACGATGGTTCCTTTACACCACGTAACTGGATTCGTTCCGGAACATATGATCCTAACGCGGCTCAGGAATGTAGTACCTTTGTTGGTCCTGATTATCTGAATCCGTGTTCTTATAAGGATGAACTCGGTTGGGATCCGAAAGAGCAATACAACAAACTGCTTGGTGGAGGAATTGCGCCGCATAAACTGACCGGTTATCAGAAAGACTTCATGCCCCTGGCTTATCCGGCAAGTTTCAACGGAGTAACATTCGCGCGTTTGAGTGCATCGATCCAGTATTTACCAAGTGTGGATATCGTGATTACATCAGACAAGTCCAAATGGACGCGTTGTGTGGTGGTGGAATTAGGACGTGATGCGAATCTGAATCAAGGAAACGGTGAGCCTGGAAAATTGAGAGCAGCACCTTCTGTCGACAAGAACGGAAATCCGGATGGATCGGGAACAACAGGAATGTCGTGGTTCCCTGGTTATGCCATTGACTTGGAAACAGGAGCGCGCTTGCACATGGCATTCGGAGAGAACTCTTTCTTAGGAGGAGATAACGGAGCGGACATGGTTTGGAATCCAAGCAGCCGTGAGTTTGACGGAAACGGATTACCTGTATTTGGTGGTAACCAACCAATTTGGGTGTTCGGAGTGAACATCAACGGAGAGGGCTGTCCTTACTACGATGGAACGAATACTTGGGTTTATGACCAGTTCCAAACGGCAACAAACGCTTCTTACAAGAAAATGTTTACCAGTTTGATGTGGATTGCGAATACGTTGACAGGACCAAATCATTCATTCATGGAATCGGATGTCCGGATCAAGTTGCGTGTGAACAAGCAGTATGCAAATTACGTTGCGACAGGAGAAAGCGGAGGTCGTCCGAAATATTCCTGGTCGATGAATGACTTACAGACGACAACAGCAAGCAGAGATGCTTTGGCAAGTGCATTGGATCTGATCAATGTGGTTCCGAATCCTTACTATGCATTCTCTGAATACGAACGTAACCGGATCGATACACGGGTTAAGATCGTAAACCTGCCGGATCAATGTACGGTAACGATCTACAACGTGAGTGGAAAACTGATTCGCCAGTTCAAGAAGGACAACCAGGTAACATACATTGATTGGGATTTGAAGAACGGGATCGGAGTTCCGATTGCCAGCGGAGTTTACCTGATCCATGTAGAAGTACCTGGAGTTGGTGAACGCATTGTGAAGTTCTTCGGAGGAATGCGCCAGACTGACCTTGAAACAATTTAATCTGCTTTTCCGGAGTAGAATGGAAAACAGGTTTCAGTAAAAGCTTTGGTTGCCTGAGAACGATTTAGTTGAAATAAATCGCATTATTCCTCGGATAAAGAGACCGAAATAAGCATTTTGCTATTGTTTCGATAGATAAAAAAACATATATTTGTTGCAACAGGAGAGTCCATTGGGCTCTCTTGTTGTTATTTATAGCTTACAACAGAAGAAAGAATTATGTCAGATTTCGCATATTATACAGAAGAGGGATTGAAGAGGTTGAAGGACGATTTGCATGAAATGAAAACGGTGCAACGCCCTAGAATATCGGAGCAAATTGCTGAAGCAAGAGATAAAGGAGATTTGTCTGAAAATGCTGAGTACGACGCTGCAAAAGAAGCACAGGGATTGTTGGAAATGAAGATTGCTAAAATGGAAGAATTGGTTTCCAAAGCAAGAATCATTGATAACTCTTTGATGGATAACTCAAAAGTGTTCATCCTGTCTCGTGTGAAGATTAAGAATGTGACGAACAACATGGAAATGGAGTACACACTCGTTGCAGAAAGTGAGGCTGATTTGAAAGAGAAAAAAATCTCGGTTGATTCTCCTATCGGAAAAGGACTTTTAGGTAAGAAGGTCGGAGATATCGCAGATGTTCAGACTCCGAACGGTGTTGTGAAGTTTGAAGTAATGGATATTGCACGATAATGGCGACTATTTTTTCGAAAATCATTGCAGGAGAAATCCCATGTCATAAAATTGCGGAAAACGATCAATTTTTGGCTTTCCTGGATATCATGCCTTTGAGAAAAGGGCACGCTTTGGTCATTCCTAAAAAAGAAACCGATTATATCTTTGATATGGACGATGCGGAATTGGCTGCTATGATGGTGTTCGCCAAAACCGTTTCGCACAAAATCAAGAAAGTATTTCCTTGCCGGAAAATCGGTGTGACGGTGATCGGACTGGAAGTTCCGCATGCGCACATTCACCTGATTCCGATCAATGGAATTGCAGATATGAATTTTGCTCAGGAAAAATTGACTTTAAGTCATGAAGAACTGGCTCAAATCGCGGAAGAGATTCAGAATGCATAAGCATCTAATGAGTAAAATGGCAATCAGCTGTTTTACTCTTCTTTTCCTTCTATGCCTTTCCTGCTCCCACAATAAAAAAACAACTCACATTCTGTTTGTCGGCAATAGTTATACTTACAGGAATAACATGCCGAAACTTTTCGAAGAAATTGCAAAATCGAAAGGGGAACAAGTCAATGTGACGCACATCACCCGCGGGAAATACACGTTTTATCTTCAGTCAAAAAGAAAGAAACTGTACAATGCACTCAGAGATCAGAACTGGGATGTGATTGTATTGCAGGGTTCATCCAGGGACATGCTGAGAGACTCAACGCGTTTCAGGAAAAGAACCTACCCGGCTTTGGATAAAATGCTTGGAATGATCCAGAAAAATCAAAAGCAAGCAAGGGTCTATTTCTATATGACCTGGCCGTATAAAAAAGGAGATCGAATGAACAAACAGTTCTCAGATCCCGATTCCATGTTACGGGCAGTTGCTTCCGGATACCGGAACCTCCGGAAAAGATACAAAGTACCGGTTATTCCGGTTGGGAAAGTCTGGAGAAACTACAACATTGCTTATCCTCAAACAAATTTGTACACGGCAGACAACTCGCATCCGTCGTATGAAGGCTCATATCTCGTGGCTTGCACCATGTACTCCGCCATTTACGGGAAAAGCCCTGTAGGAGCAAATAAACTGGCTATTCTGAATGCCCGGGAATATGCACGGATTCAACAATTCACAGCCAAGCAGCTGAGTAAAGATTACTTCAGAGACCTGTTGAAGGATTCAATCTGATTATTTTACCCTATAGTTCTCTAAGTTGGAACGCAGATTTTGATTCGTAAACCATATGCGTAAATCCATATAATTTACGTGCTTTTTTAGGAAATCACCTGGATTACCGGACAAGACAGAAACTTACTTCCTCACCTGGTTTGCACGTTTCACCTTGTTGGAAACAGTCACCAATTTCTTTAAGGTAAAATTGTTACAATTCTGTTTCATGTGCAAGGTAACAGTGTAAGTACCGGAGTTTTTGTAATAATGCTTCGGATTCTTTTGCGTAGAAGTGGTTCCGTCTCCGAAATCCCAATAATATTCTCCCGCGTTTTTGGTGAGATTATTGAACTGGGCAGCCAACCAGGTTTCCTTGATCTTAAAGTCCATGATCGGAGTTTCCTTGATGTCGAAAACACGCGTTTGATTCAGTTTATACTGATTCAGGTTTTTAAGAACAATGTTTGCGGCAGCCTGTTCGATCACTTTCCAATAAGTGCTGTCGACACGTTTCGGAGCCGTTCCGCCAACCGGAGATTCTTTGTAAATCGAAGCGAAAGCGGTACAAGCCGCTGTGAAACTTCCCAATGCATTCGGGTGGTAACGATCGGTAAAATATAAATCGATATCCGGATGTGTTTCACGGATGTTTTTCCAAACCATTCCGACTGGAATAACCGGGTAATGCAAGGAATCACTCATCAGCATATAACCGTTCCAGATACGTTGCTGCATTTTCGGATAGGTATCGTTTGCGGGTTGTTCCGGGTATCCTTTTTCGTATCCCCAGGTCATATAGAAATAAATCTGGGCACAAGGACTGGTTTTCAGCACGCTGTCGATCAGGATTTTTGCATATGGAATAGATTCTTTCAGGATCACAGAACTGTCTTCTGCAAATTCCCGTGAGAATCCCTGGATCAAGACGTAATCCCACTTGCGGGTTTTCATTTTCTTGTAGGTACTCGGGCGTTCGCTGTGAGCTTTTAGAGTACTTCCGCTTACTGCAATCGAATCTGCGAATACATTTTTCCCTTTTGACTTTGCCAAATGCTCAAAAATCTTCGGCATGTTGTTCATGTGTGTGAAGCTGTTACCAATAAACAAGACATTTGTTGGTTGTTGAGCAAACGAAATTCCGGTGATTAGGGAGAGAAACAGGGCTAATTTATTCATTGCGCAATTTTTTTCGTTTAGGATAGAAAATGCTAAATACTTTGTAATACAATTCTGTTAACGGTTCGATATACTTTACCATGATCACAAACACAGTAATGAAAAATGCGGAAATTGAAATGGCAACCCACGGATCAAACTGGCGGTGATACCACAATTCCGGATCAAGTCCTATGCCAAGAATTCCACCATAGAGGATAATCACGTGTACAATGTAGACCGGGAAGGTTGTTTGTCCCATTTTCAGGAACAGCGGTGCATTGATCTTAAAGTTTGCATCTACCAGCATCAATGTTCCCAAAAGCATGGCAACTTGTCCCATGCGGGCGAAACCGGTTGTGTTGTTTTCAAAGCAGCCATGTGCAGTCAGACCGATCCAGTTTGTAAACTGATCCAATTCGTGGAAAAGAGATTGTCCGGCAACGTTGAAGAACAATCCGATTGCGATGAAGGTCAATCCGAACCACCATTTGCGTACATTCTTTTCGAAATGACGGATAATTGCACCGATCATTCCACCCATCAATACATAGCCGGAATAACGGACAAAGCTGAAGTCGGAGAATTCACCATAAATCATGTTCTGGATGAATTTAGGAGCTCCCTGTGGAATAAATGCACTTGGATCTTTGATCGTTTTGATTCCTTCGGAAACGCCATATAGTTTGATGTGTTCCTTCAGATAACCGTAAATAACGAAAATGATCAATGCTGCTACGAGGTAATACAGGTACAAGGGGCCTTTTTTGATCAGCTTGTAAATCCCGAAAACCAACAAGAGGAAGAAAATCCCGAATCCGATGGATTGCAATACGTGGAACGCCTGGAACCAGCTGAAATGATAATTGAAAATCCACGCTTTGTAAGCACCGGATGTCGGAAGGAAAGGAACCAGGATATCGTGGAACCAGGATCCGATCAAATCCAGGAAATTGGCATTTTTCAATTTGGTATAATACTCATAACCGTATCCGGTATCTCTGAAAAATGTAATGAAGTCGAATTGAATGAAGTAACCCCAGAACAAAAGCATTTTAACGCGGCCAAAGCCTTTTTTTACACGTTCATTCTGAAAATAAGGTTCTTCTGTGGACCGGCTCAAAAGGTAAACAAATACCACGCCGGTTACGGCAAAGAATAGAGGAGAAGTTAACCCGTGAAGGTTGTGCCAAAAGCTGAACAACCAGTTATTGTCATCCCGGTATTTATCCGCAAGTGCAGAACCAGTGAAATGGCCTTCAAGCATCATCAGAATGGCGATAGAACGCGCCATATCTATAAACTTCAACCTGGGGCGGGCAGCAAGATGTACCCCAGAATTTTCTCCTGACATAGTTTGATTTTACAGGCAAAGATACATTTTATACCAATTCAATTCAATAAATTCTATTTGGGCGTTTCTCCCAGCAGCATCAAACGAATCGGAGTGCTATATCCTTCAAAATAAATCAGTATCGGGAAGGAAAAGATTCCTTCCGGAAGTTTTTTGATCGTATTGGCCTGAACCAAAACACTTCCTTTTGCCGGAACGGTATTTCCGAAGCTGAAATTCACCAGGTCGCCTTCTGTTTTGATGGAAGTGATTTTAAGAGATTTGTTGTGGTTGTTGTGAATTGAAAACTGGAATGGGTTTTCGCCCTGCTGAATTTTTCCCAGCGTAATGACATTCGGAACACAATCCACGAAGAAGAAAATGGAATCCGTTTCCAGGTAGCTTACACTTTGGATTTCGATTTTACGTTCCCTGGCAGCTGATCGTGAAAAAACCGAGTTCTTCACGTCGTTCGGATTATCACTTGTGATTTGGTTGGCGGTGTATTCTCCGTATGGAACTCCGACCAGTTCCAGCTTCCCGCCATTTTTAGATGTTCCGTCGAGATAAGGCGCGAAAATTCCGTTATCGAAAGCCCGCAGGTAATTGCTGAGCGACATGATGCGTCGTTGTGTCAGCGCAACGTTGTATTCCGTTTTAGCAAGCGGTGAGGCAAATCCACGAACGTTCAGCCTGATCTGGAAACCTTTTTGCAATTCTTCCAGCAAAAGCGTTTGGAACAAAACCAGGTCTTTTACCCCTTGTTCCACATATTGCAGGAAAAAGCTCTCGATATCTTCTTCGGCTTCAATGATTTTTTCACCGCTCAATCCTTTGGAATATTCTTTCCGGTATTCCGGAAGCATCGCAATGTAATCGGTGTAGCTGTTGATGTAATTGACTTTCGTTGTTGTTTCCTTGGAACGCGGATCCGGAACGTCATTGTGGAAATACAAGGTAACGGGTAAACGTTTGTTCAACTCGGCAAGTGTTTCCTTTTTCGTTTCCGGAATAATGATGCGCGGATGTTTGTACGCGAAAATATCGCTGCAGCAAGTTGGGTTTTTGACATACTGAACTCCCAAACGGTTACTGGAAACGTACATGCTGTCGCGGTCTTCGAAATAATACAAATCGTTCGCAGGACTATTGACCGGCAAACCGACATTTTGAGGTTCTCCGAATCGTCCGTTTTTGAGCTCCGTGTAAAACACATCGTAACCGCCGAAACCGTCATACCAGGAAGAAGAGAAATACAAACGTTTCTTTTCAGCATTATAAAACGGACTGATGTCATTGTCCAGCGAATTGGCCGCATTCAACGGTCTGACTTTCGAAAACTGGTTTCCGTTGTTTTTGATAATCGTGTAATATAAATCCATTCCGCCTTTTCCATCTTCCCGGTTGGAAGAAAAGATCAGCCATTCTTCGTCTTCGATGACGGCAATCGTCGGAGTGGTATTGTTGGTATTCGGTTCGTTGACAATTTCTCCAAGCGCATTGGGATTCGACCATTTTCCGTTTTGGTAGGTAGAAACCCAGATCTGACAATTAAACTGGCTTTCCGATCCGCTGCAATGACTGTAATAAAACCGTTTTCCATCCGGGGAAAAACAACCGTTTCCGGTATTGATTTCAGGACTGTTCAAGGCTTCAATCAGAGCAGGAGAGACTTCCTTCAAACTGTCTTTCCAGGCAGTGAAGTAAAGCCGGTTTTTATAATTATCGTCGAGCATTTCTTCGCCCACATTTTCCTTTTTGCTTCGCATGGAAGAAAATACGAATTGACCTTGTGAAATGGTATGTCCGAATTCCGAATTGACGGTGTTCAAACCTTTCGGAAGTTCCACTTTCTCCAGTTTGGCTGTGTCTTTCAAAGCTGTTTGAGCCCACAAACAGGATTCCAATTCGCGTTTGGACTTCAGGTAATTGTAGGTTCGTTTGTCTTTCGAGTATTTTTTTTTGGCGCGCTTGAACAGTTCAATGGCCGCGTCGTAATTCCCGTTTTGTTTTTCCATGAGCGCCCATTGCAATAAGCTGGAAGGATACATGGAAGTTTCCTCTTTTTCGTAGACTTTTTGGTAGTAGTAACTTGCCTTGCGGTAATCTTTGTACGCTCTGAGTGATTCGGCATATTTCCAGAGAATGCTCACCGTATTGGAATCCAGTTCCATGGCTTTTTCGTAATACTGTAGCGCGTAGATATAATCTCCTTTTGCATACTGTTCGTCGGCAAAGTCCAGGTATTTCCCCAACAGGTTCTGACCGAAACCTGTGAAAGAAACGAAGAAACAAAGGGTCAAATATAATCTGGGCATATGCGGTGAATGACTTTTTTGGGTTTGAAACGGGTAATGATGTATTCAACGGAAATTTCCAGGCCTCCGCGTGCCGAACTTGCCGGAATTAATTTGGAAATATTGGTGTCGTAACTTGCCGCAACTGACCAGTTCTGCATGGCTAATCCGAGCCGTACAACAACTGCATCCCTGGAACGAAACCACAATCCGCCGTCTACTGCGCGGTACGTTCCCAGTTTGTTGACCAATGTATAACGAACCTGCGAACCGATGATCAGCTCGCGGTATTTTCCCTGGAGATTGAAGCCGATTCCCGGAATAATTGCCAGTTCGCGATTGATCGCGTGATCCAGTTGAGAGAAAAGACTGATCCGGATGTCGCGCGGCACTTTGACTCCATAAAATCCCTGGTTGGGTCGGTTGAGGTTGTGACCGCTGATTCCCATTTTGAGTGAATTTCCTTTTCCGTAACGAAAGCTGTGAACGATTCCGGCTGCACTTGTGAGATTTGCCCGACTGTCGTTTTGATAAGCTTCATTGGTCGGAAGACTGGCGTCGAAAATAAGCCCGTTAAATTGATTGTCGAAATAGAATTTGTCCATGTTGACCTTGCGGTAATTCAATCCGACCTGGATTCCTACGCTCAAAGTATGCGAAGAATCACTCGTTAGTTTTAGGTTCTTGGCAACACTTCCAAGGAATTCGAGCGTTTGATAAAAACCATCGCCCACATTGTCGTGAAAAAGAAGGGCTCCGAAATTGATTCCTTTGGCTTTCCATTTCATATCACCTGCAACTGCAAAAGTCTGAAAAGGAACAGTAACACTTCGCCATTGATCTTTGTAATTTCCGGTTAAGCGGATGTCGCCGTTGAACAAGCCGGTATTCGCCGGATTCTGATAAATCGGTTGTCGATTCAAATGAGAGAAATGGATATCCTGGGCAGCAACCCGAAAGGTACAAACTGCTGTCAAAAGTAAGCTGAGTAGGAAGTAGCCCGATTTTCTCATTGAATCAAATATACAATAAAATCAATCAAGCCTGAACTTCAATCAAGCGGGAATGGAAGATGAAATAAATTGGGTATTTTCGTTTCATGAAGCAAAAGTGTTTTTTATTCATCGGCGTTGCCTTGTTTTTGTGTTCGTTTAAGGGAGACGGATTGATTGAAAATGTCTACCCGCAACTATTAGGAGACTACAAATTCTACAAATCGGTTGCAGACCGTTCAGTTTCGTACGCAAAAGACGGAAAAGATGAATTTTCTGTAACGATTAACAGGAAAGACCAGATTCTCTTTTTCAAGAACGGAAAGAAGGAACACAAAATGAACTTCACTGAAATGAAAATGCCTTTCCTGGATGATGAAAACCATGTGCTGTTCGGAGTGAAGAATAATTACGAGCCGATGTTTTATCGTGGAGATACGATTGTGATTCAAAGCTACCCGATCCCGTATCAGGAAAATTACTTCATTAAGAAAAAGCCTTAAGGTCTTTGGATCTGAAGGGAAGTTTCAGAATGATAGAACAAATATTCACCGTTTTGAAGATGCGTGCTTCTTTTTTCAGTTCCTTTTGAGGTGATGATTGTTGCTTTGGAATCTTTCCCCACATAATTCTTTGGAACCCGGAAAACATGCTGATCGCGGTTTACGATGATGTGTTTGGGTAACACTTTTGCGCTGATGGTTTGATTCAGTTTCAACAGATAAGTAATTTGATGTGCATTTCGTTTAACAACCTGCTGCGTGTCGATTGGAATCCGAACCGCAAAATCGGTGTGAATCTGCTTCTGGATGTTCTTTGTCAAGGGAAAAGCCGCACTTGCCTTCACGTTTAACTTTTCCGGATGGTACAAAATCAACGCTTGATTTTTCTTCACATACTCATCCGATTTGGCAAACCGTTCCATGATAAAGCCGTTTTCGGGACTCAATTGAAAGTAATCCCCGATTTCCGCTTCTTTTTTCAGGAGCGAATTATACCTGTCAACCAGGTTGATTTCTTCCAAAACTCCGGCTTCTTCTTTGTATAAAATGGTGGGAAAGGGAGGAAGCAATTTATCCGGGCTCAGCTTGTTGGCGAAATCGCGCCATTTCTTTTCAATCGGCTGCAATGTTTTCGAAAAATTATTGACGGTGTTGAGTAATTCTTCCTTCAGACTTTCCTTTTCACCGCTTAATTCCACGAAGGAATCGTAATCGTCAAATTGGACCAATAAGTCATTCTTTTTAAATTCCGGTGTTTCGATCAGGCGTTCCAGTTTTCCGGTGCGTTTTGCCCGGATGGTCTTTGGAGTGAAATCAAAATGGAGCAGAACCGTGTCGCGCAGTTGAGTTCCTGTGAGTGTAATTGTTGCGGGTAAATAATTGGGCACATCCTTTTCGCTCTCTGTTGAGCAAGAGTTTGTTAAGGCTGAAAGGAGAGATAAAAAGACAAACAATCGGAGAATCTTCATAATGTGCTTTTCATAAATGTACAACCAAAAAGGGGATTCGTTGAAAGAATGTGAATAGTTGAACTAAGAATGTTAATAACTTAGTTAACATTTAAATAACATGACTTAAAAATAACAAGAGCTCACCACCTAAATTTGTAAGAACGAATAATGCAGGCCTATGCTGGGGACACTATTAAAAAAGAGATTGTCGGATAATCAATTAGCGAATGTTTTCCTGAATGGAATCTTCGAGATTGTTGACAATGGCTTCGTTGAGGTTGTGGATCTAATCAATGAAGATTTAGCTTTTGTTTCTTCGCCTTCCATTCCTGTTGACCGTAACGGTGAGTTTACAATGATCGTGGTAGTAGCCAATATTTCTACTTTGGAAACGACTTTTGAAACCGTTCAGGCAAACCGGATTGAGCGAATCATTTTTGAGCAGTTGGGATCATTGATGGGAGTTTCTGCAAACGATGCGGAGGCAAAAGTGAGAGAATATCAAAAATTTATGCAACGTGTGAATCATCCTTCCAAGAACATGATTTATGCGATGTCTAAAGCTGTTTTCCAGAAATACAATCTGAATGATTTCCAGGATGAATATTTCAGACGCCTGCAATCTCCGAATCCGCTGTTCTTGAAACGCATGGACCAGGTGATGATCAATTTCCTGTGGGATTGGGATTCCTTCTTTAAGAAATATAAAATTGACGAATAAAAAAATGATAAATAAGTAAAACCCCGACAGGAATGTCGGGGTTTTTTTGTGTCTTATTTAGTAACTTGCTTGCAATAAAACGTGAATAAAACTCAACTGATGAATAAAATGCAAATTAAAACCCTGGAAGAATATCATGAGAAGTACGCATTGAGTGTTTCAAATCCGGAGGGTTTTTGGGAAGAGATTGCCAATGAATTTCAATGGATGAAAAAGTGGGATAAAGTGCTGGAATGGAATTTTACCGAGCCGGATGTAAAGTGGTTTAAAGGAGCTCAGCTCAATATCACCGAAAACATGTTGGATCGCCACCTGGAAAAACGCGGAAATAAACTGGCTTTGATCTGGGAACCGAACGATCCGAAACAACGCTTTGTACGCTATACATATCGGGAGTTATACGAGCAGGTTTGCGTGTTTGCAAACGCATTGAAAGCGCAGGGAGTACAAAAAGGAGATCGGGTGTGTATTTACATGCCGATGATTCCGGAGCTGGCTATTGCGGTCATGGCTTGTGCCAGAATCGGGGCGATTCATTCGGTTGTTTTTGCGGGATTTTCTGCAAATGCTTTGGCGGACCGGGTGAATGATGCACAAGCGAAATTGGTCATTACAGCCGACGGATTGAACCGCGGTGCAAAGCAAATTCCTTTGAAACGTGTAGTAGACGAAGCTTTGGAAGGCGAAACCTGTGTGGAAAAAGTGATCGTTTACGATTGTTTGGGCTGGCTGCCTCCGATGAAAGAAGGACGTGATATCCGCTGGTCGGATGCAATCGCCGGCCAGGAGAAAAAGTGTGCTCCGGAGCCAATGGATTCGGAAGATCCGCTATTCATTTTGTACACATCCGGTTCTACCGGAAAGCCGAAAGGAGTTGTTCATACTTGCGGCGGATACATGGTTTACACGGCTTATTCCTTCCAGAATGTTTATCAATACCAGGAAAGCGATGTGTTTTGGTGTACGGCTGATGTGGGCTGGATTACCGGACATTCATACATTGTTTACGGTCCCTTATTGAGCGGAGCAACAACCGTGATGTTTGAAGGAATTCCCACTTATCCGGATGCCGGCCGATTTTGGCAGGTGGTCGATAAATATGGTGTGAACCAGTTTTTAACGGCTCCGACCGCGATTCGTTCGTTGATGGCTTACGGGGAAGATCACGTACTTTCCTATAGTTTGGATTCCCTGAAAGTAATCGGAACGGTGGGTGAGCCGATCAATGAAGAAGCCTGGAAATGGTATTACCTACATGTTGGAAAAGGCCGTTGCCCGGTAGTTGATAACTGGTGGCAGACGGAAACAGGAGGAATCATGATTTCCGGAATCGGGAATATTTCACCGCAGAAACCGACATTTGCCGGATATCCGTTGCCGGGAATTCAACCGGTATTGTTGAACCAGGAAGGAAAAGAAATTGAAGATGCAAACGAAGAAGGCTATTTGTGCATTAAATTCCCATGGCCGTCCATTCTGAGAACGACGTATGGTGATCACGAACGCTGCAGAATCAATTATTTCTCGCATTACGACGGATATTACTTCACGGGAGATGGCGCAAAACGCGATGAAAACGGAATGTACCGCATTATCGGGCGAATTGATGATGTGATCAATGTTTCCGGGCACCGTTTCGGAACGGCAGAAATTGAAAATGCGATCAACACGAATAAACTGGTAATCGAATCGGCTGTTGTGGGGTATCCGCATCCGGTAAAAGGCCAGTCGATTTATGCGTTCATCGTGTGTGAGTACGAAGTTTCCGAAGAAAACCGGGATTTTACACGGGGAGAAATTATCGAATCGGTGGTGGCTGAAATCGGTAAAATTGCTGTTCCTGAAAAGATTCAGTTTGTTTCCGGTTTGCCGAAAACACGTTCAGGAAAAATTATGCGGAGAATTCTACGAAAAATAGCGGAAGGCGATGTTTCGAACCTGGGAGATACTTCCACGCTGTTGGATCCGTTGATCGTCGATGAGATCGTCGAGAATAAGCTTTAAAATCAATAATAAGAAAACAAGTCGGGGCGAATAATCATTCGCCCCGACTTGTTTTGTATCCATCATTTTCCAAATTCAGAAGATTGTAACTCAGTAGCAGAAACTTATTTTTTCAATCTGCTATCAAAACGAAATTCCCGGTGGTCGATAATCTTTATTTTACCGTATTCGGGATGTCTGCAGTTTAAGACGAAATTATTTGAGCTGTGAATAATGCAACTAGGTACTTTGAGGGCAATTGTACTATTGGATTCAATCCAATTTTCCGCTATTTCTGCTAAGATTGAAGGAGCAGGATAGTCGGCCCAATTGCCAGGCAGATCGGTTATTTTAATTTCCTTAATCGAATGGTTGGGAATTTCAATGGTCAGAATATCCAAAGCGGGTATCATTGCCTGAGGGATATGAACAATTGTTTCCAGAAGGGCAATTTCTTTATTTTCTCCGGCATACAAAACCGGAGTTCCTTTTTTGTTCCAACGGCCGCCATACATTGCTGCCCCGGAACCGGTAATGTCAGCCGCATGTTTTCTACCGGCTATGCGATAAATCTTCATGGATTAACTATAAATACCATGTTCGATTCTTCCGATAAGATCTCTTACTTTTGATACTCCTCCCGGGATTTCGATTAGATTTTGTGGTTCAATTCCGCCTAAAGCTGTATTAGGTAATTGCAGCCATTTGAAAAAATTCTCTTTGCTTTCAAACACCTCGATGCCGTATAGAAATAAATCGCTGACTTCAAATAACTGGACAGAATAATTTCGTTTGAGAACATCATTGGATTTAAGTAAACGATAGAGTGTTGGTTCTGACAAATTTAAAATGCTTGCAGTAAAGTGCTTTGAAAGGTCGAAATAATGACTGAAATTCCGGATTGCATCAACGTTCATTCCTCGTGTAGCAACCAGGATAAAATCGAATGGACTATCCAATCTGCGGCCTACATTTTTTTTTCCCAGAACTTCCACCAATTTTTGATATCGTTCAATTGTATTTTCCATTACTCTATCATTTGATAATATTATTTATCATTTGAACGAATTTAGTGAGTTCCCGTTACAACTAAAAATTATAAGTGTTAAATTATGGTATCAGATTTCAATCGGATTAACAGTGGAGATATTATTCGTTGGAGAGAATCATTTTAGTCCGGACTTCTGTCAAGAGTCCTAATTTGAAAATGTATTCAGTGCTTTTAGTGGAATCCACCCTTTGATTGTTTTTTTCTTTCCGTAATAAGTACAATAAGCCCAATTATCATCTATTTTTTCAATGTAAACGATATCTCCTTGAAGAAGGTAAGATTTTTGCTTTTTGTTGAGATCTTTATCAGAAAAGAAAAAGATTTTTTGAGCTGTGACATACCTGATTTGAATCCAGTTTTCTTTCGTTTCCAGACTGAAATAGATAGGTTCGTACATGAATGGTTGGACATTCCAGCAACCACCATGATCCTGTGCCAGTTTTAATGTGATTTGTTTATCGGGGCTAAGTTTTAACTTCCCGTCAATTAAATCATCTTTTTTGTTCAGTTGAAAATACGTGTGAATGTCTGCGGAGTCGTTTTTAATCATTCCTTCAATATAGAAAATACATGAAAATCTGGGATTTTTAGTTTCATGGTCCCACCCGGTATATTCTTCGAAATGCCCGGTTATGAGGTTTTTAGATGAATCGTATGCTAATCGAAGTCCGGAATTATACTTACCGGAAATTAATTGCTGGCTAATCCCAATATTGGAAAGAAACAATAAAACAATTAAGACATTAAACATCTTCATTTGAATGATCATTAGATGAACAGAATCATTGCAGTAACTCTAAACCGAGTGCTAAAACACCAATCAGCAAACACAGCGGAGAGTAAATGTTGCTATCGTTTTTACCGAATGTGGTGTGCTTATGCTTTTTGAAAAAACCGACATAGTTGAATTCGCCGATTGCACGGAGAATGAAAATCCCAGCAATAATCCAAAGTCCGGAATGGTGCAGCCAAAGAGGAATTGGGAAATAAATGATTCCGGTGATGATCAATGGCAGCAATCCGAATGCGAGTAAACCCACAGCGACAATCAACGTTGCAACAATTCCCGGATTCATGACGGCTTGTGCATCGTCTTTGGTCGGAATAGCTGCGCTGGCTCCCCATTTTCCACCGAAAGCCCAATAAAAGTGAATTCCGGACAGAAACAGGAAGATAAGGAATAAAGTGCTTGCAATGAGTATGAGCATGTGTGAATGGTTTTGTTGATCAGTCGGGGCGAATAATCATTCGCCCCGACTGATCCGTTTTTATCCTCTTCTTCTTTCCAGTAAAATCATCATCATCAACGAAAGTACAATGCATTCATCTTCGCTGGGCTTGTGTGTTTCACCGATTTTCTCAACGGTAAATTTCCGCCCGAAAAAGGAAGGATCTTTTTTCAGACGCATCACTTTTGTTCCGTCAGGTCTTCCTACAATGTATTTCGGGTTGAAAACATAGCCGGTAAATATTCCCAGAACCGGAATGTCGCTGAACAAACCATCCATTACTTTCGTCCAGGCATTTTCCTCCATGATGTGAAATGCCAATTGGTGATTCTGATCGTAGATATCGTAACGTGCTTTCCAGATGGAAGCCCAGCCTTTGCGGGCAACTCTTCCTTTTTCAATTCCGTTTTTGTCTGTAAAAGTATAGGTAGCTGAAAAATCAATCCATTTATTGGCTTTGATGGTAAATTCCAGGTTTTGTTTGCTTGTATCGGTAAAAACCTGGATTTCATCAATGAACTTGAAAAGTTTCTGACGAACGTAAGCCAGGGTCGTTGAACTGGAATCTTCAATCACAAAATCACTCGCCAGCGTCCCGATTCTGAACGTCAGTTTTAAAGGGTAATTCAGATTTTTTAAGTCTACATTTTTGTGAGCAAAAAAGCTCATGTTGTCCAGGATTTCGCTCATAGCTTATTTAGATGATTTGAGGTTCTTTTCGTAAAGGGCAATCCATTCTTCCGGCTTCACTTTTGAAACCAGTTTTCCAATCAGGTCGAATGGGATCTGATCCGGTTTTTTAAATCGGACACAGCTTTTTCCCATATCGAGTTTGGTTTTGCTTACTTGCTGATATTCCGATACGAACCAGTTCAGTAATTCCGGATTCGCATACAATCCCATGTGATAAAGCGCGATGAAGTTTTTCTGTGAAGCAAAGTTCAGGAACGGAAGCGGTAACTTGGGATCGCAGTGATATCCCGGAGGATATAATGAATGAGGAACCACATAACCAATCATGCCGTAATTAATACATTCCTGGAATCCTTCGGGAAGATTGTCCAGAATGGTTTTTCGAAGTTTAATTAAGGCTTCTTTACGTTCTTCCGGAGCATTATTGATGAATTCATCCGGGGTAATTCCTGGAGTTTGCATGTTCTTAAATTTTGCTCCAAGTTAGAGGTTTTTGCCGAATTGTTTGCCTGGAATGTGATTGAAAGTAAAGGACAGAAATAAAAAAAGACCAATCCATGATTGGTCTTTCAGGCTGTTTTGATCAAAGCAAAATCATTCGATAATGATCTTATGTGTCGAAATCGTTTTTCCGTTCTGAGAAACGGTCAGAAAGTAGAATCCGTTTTGAAAATTGCTGACATCAATCGACGTGGAAGTGAGTCCTTTCTGAATGGTTTCACTGCTGTTGAAAACGCGCTGTCCGTTCGGATTGGAAAGTACCAGTTGATACGTTCCTTCTGTTTTTGCAGTCAGAAGAACATTCAGATTGTTTGCAGCAGGATTCGGGTATGCTTTTACAATTTCCAGGTCGTTGATGAATTGCTGTTCGATAGCAAGCGTATTGGAGGTCGTTGTATTTCCGTTATCATGAACCAGTTTGACACGGTAATATCCCATTTCATTGATAAACGGCTGCAAATCTTCGAATTGATAGTTCAACGATTCAATACTTAATCCCAAAGCTTCTACGGAACCGATTTCGGAATAAGTGCTTCCGTCTTCACTACGCTCAATGATATATCGGTCCACGTTGAATTCACTTGAGCTGACCCATTCCAATTTGTTGTATCCGGATTCATTTTGCCCCGTCAGGCTGATGGTTTCCGAACCGAGCGGAGAACAGCTGACAACTGCGGTTCCACCGAAAGACAAAGGAACGGTTGTAATTGCAGATGAATAATTAGACAGACAAATCAGGTACCGGGTGTAAGATCCCGGATTCAATGGTGCTTCCCAATTGGTCATGGAAGTAGCTCCTGCCGGCATCGTACTTGCCAAACCGGTAAATTCTTCGCATGATCCGTTGTAATTACAGCGAATCGGGGCTTGTGTACCTGCAAGAATGCTGGCGCAGGTCGTTGCAGTGTACGACCACATGGACCAATCCAGGCAGTTGAATGTCCCCGAACTGGGTGTTCCCAATTGAAATGTGAGACTTCCTCCGGTTAGGACATTGACAATCATCCAGGTGCTATTCAGTTCTTCTGAGAGCAAACATCCCGGATTCGTACCCATCACATTGAGGTCCGGGTTTGCAACACAGGTTCCTGCGTCACAGATTTCATTGATTGCTCCGAAACCATTCGGGTCAACAGAAAATGAGGCATTCGAACAAACATTTGCTGCGACGTTGCAATCCCCCGCAACAGTGGGCCCGCCGGAAGGGCAAGTCAGTGAAAAGGTAATTCCGGATGCAGCTGTAGAAGTTGCGTCCATGATGAAGTAATATGTTGTACCGGCTGTTAGTGAAATCGATCCGATGCTTCCGGTTGTTGTAGCAAGTCCGGCACAATTCCAGCCTGTTGCGGAACAGCCGCCTGCATTTGTTCTCCAGCCGATTGCATAACCGCCTCCGGTAACGGATGTTACGTTAAAGGAATAGGTTCCGGTTGAAGTTGCCGTATAGGAATAGATTTGTTCGAGTCCCGGTGTTGCTGTTGCACACAAATTGGAAACAAAGGAAGATGCACCTGTTGTTGTCAGATTGAACGCTTGTCCGCATCCGGGAATGTTTGAAACACTGGAACAAGGGGCGCCGCCGCAGGAATTGCAGGTGATTGTGGTCGTGATACAGGTCATTCCGGTACCGCAACCGCTACAATCAGCGCTGATAACCATGTAATAAGTTCCGGATGTCGCAGCTGTGAATGTGACGGATGACATTCCGAAGGCAACGACAGGCCCGCTCGATGAACCGGTGTGAATAGTCATACAGGCAGCAGGGTTTGCGGTGAACGTATAATTGCTTCCGGCAACAATTCCGGTAATGGTATTGAAGTCGCCTGCCCAATTACAGGAGGCGATGGTTACCGGGGCAGTTGTTGTGGGAGCAGCAACTGTGTTGAAGGAAGCTCCTCCGGAACATTGTCCCCAACTGTTATTGGATTCCGAAATAATGATTGAAACGAGTAATAGTAGACAAGAGATTCTCATAATACAACAGTTTTAATCGGTGATTAAATAATCCATTTCATTGAGGATGATGATTCGCCTGGAATCTGCCAGGTTTTTCCATTCATCAAAACGGATGTGGAGACGATTTGTATTTGAAGTTATCTGCAGATAGGCTTCTGGATAATCTTTCGCCCAATCCCATACTTGTTCTTTGTAGCTTTGAAAGTCGGATTCGGTAAAATTCGGGCTTGTCCACTGAGGGAATGGTCGTAAAGGCAATTCATTGATCAAAGCGTTCAGTTCGTAACCCTGAAGCAGGCTGTTTAATTCATTGCCTGATTTCAGTGTGATCTGAATACTTCCCCTGTAGATCAATTGGACTTCTGCATCGTTTTGTCTCAAGGATTCGTATTCTGAGACATCGAAATGATGAATATTCAGAAGTTCCTGGATGGAAATCCCGGTTTCATTGGAAAAGGTGTAACTTTCTGAGAAGTACTTCCAAAGTACCTGTAGGCGTATCGGATCAATTTGTGCAATTTTTGCAATCCGTTCGGGGAGATGGTGTTTCTGGATAATCCTGTTGGAGGCAATTGTTGAGTAATTTGTCTGGGCTAAAGTTATACTGGATAAGCCCAAAGACAGGGAGAGTAGTAGTGGTAAAAACTTCATAATCAGCAGTGTTTGAGACAAGTATACAAAATAACACAAGGTTAAGAAACTAACAACTTATGTAAATGTATAAACAGCTACTTCTATCGATTATTGAGTGGGTTTCAATGAATATTTATGAATTTTGACTGATTGGTTAGCGTTGTGAATGAGTTTGTTACGGTTTTTCGTGATCAAATTATGACCTCATTGTTACGTGAACAACGGCTTTTGTCTCGAAAAATTCTCCCGGGAAAATGGTCTGAAGCGAGTAGATTGTATAGGCTTGTTTGACAGGTGCCAATTCTTCTTTCAGATCGCCGCCTTTGAGGTATAAAATTCCGTTTGGAAGCGGGTTTTTATTCTCTGAAAGAAACTTTCCTTTTGTCCATGGAAGGAATGCAGGCATTGCTGTAACAGCACGACTTACAATGAAGTCAAATTGTTCTTTGATCTCTTCTGCCCGCGCATGTGTTGCACGCACATTTTTCAAGCCCAAAGCTTCAGCAACTTCTTTTACCACTTTAATTTTCTTCCCGATCGAATCTACCAGGTGAAATTGAGTTTCGGGAAATAAAATCGCCAGGGGAATTCCGGGGAAACCGCCACCTGTTCCGATATCCAAAACGTTTGATCCGGGAACAAAGGTCATTACTTTTGCTATTCCTAAGGAATGGAGCACGTGACGTTCATAGAACTCATCCATATCCTTTCTCGAAATCACATTGATTTGTGCATTCCAATGTTCATACAAATCTTTCAACTGCTCAAATTGAGAGCGTTGTAAATCTGTCAGATCGGGGAAATGTTTGAGGATTAATTCCATTAATTTAATTGAAAATTGAAAAGGTAAAATTGAAAAGAAAGGCCTGGCGCTTCGACTTCGCTTAGCGATCAGGCCTTTTTAATTCTCAATGATTAATTTTCAATTAGTTTACCCAAAGCATTGTCATAAATCTCTTTTGCTTCAGAGATAAATCCGAAATGCTCATCGTCAACCATCATTTTACCTTTTGTTACGTGACCAAGCAAGGTGTAAGTTACACCGCTGTTCATCATGTATTCAATGAAGTCTTCTTCAGTTTCTTCCGAAACGGTTACAACGACACGGCTTTGAGCTTCTCCGAACAAGAAAGCATCTTCACGTACTTCAGAATCTGTTACGATATCGAAACCAAGTCCGCGAGGCATGGACATTTCAACCAATGTAACGAACAAACCTCCGTCAGAACAGTCGTGAGCGGCATTGATCAATTCCATTCCGATCAATCCTTTGATAGATTCCTGAAGCACATATTCCTTTTCCAAATCGAAATGCGGAGCAGGTGAAGCGTCAATTTTGTGGTATTTCGCCAGGTATTCGGAAGAAGCAATGTCGTTTACGTTATCTCCCAAAATGAAGATCAAATCTCCTTTTTGTTTGAAATCCAAAGACATAATCTTTGATTTGTCTTCTACCAAACCGATCATTCCGATGGTTGGCGTTGGGAAAACAGGAATTTCTTTTCCAGCGATATTACTCTGGTTGTAGAACGAAACGTTACCACCTGTTACCGGAGTTTCAAATTTCAAACATGCTTTTGACATTCCCTTGATCGCTCCGACGAATTGCCAGTAGGATTCCGGGTTGTATGGATTTCCGAAGTTCAGGCAGTTCGTAATCGCGCTAGGAATTCCTCCTGAAACAACGATGTTTCTTGCTGCTTCGGATACTGCAATTGCCGTTCCGATTTCCGGATCTGCATTCACGTAACGTGAATTACAGTCTACAGTCATCGCTAATGCTTTCTCAGTACCTTTCAGGTTTACGATTCCAGCATCTGTAGGACGATTGGTAGACATGGTTTTTGTACCAACCATTGAATCGTACTGTTCGTAGACCCAACGCTTGGAAGCGATATTCGGCTGACCCAATAAGAAGAACCCGATTTCTTTCAAATTCTCAGGTTGTTCTACTGAATCGATATCGAATTTTTTGTATTCCTGGTAATATGCAGGCTCGGAGTATTCGCGCTGATATTGTGGTGCACCACCTCCAAGTACCAATGATTCGGCAGGAACATCTCCAACCAATTCACCGTGCATGTAATAGCGAACACGTCCGTCATCAGTCACTGTTCCGATTTCTTCTGCATGTAAATCCCATTTCGTGAAAATATCCTTCACGATTTGTTCTTTTCCTTTCTGAATGACCACCAACATACGTTCCTGGGATTCAGAAAGCAGAATTTCGTATGGTAACATATTTTCCTGGCGGGTTGGTACGCGGTCCAAATGGATTTCCATTCCGACACCACCACCGGCACTCATTTCACAGGTTGAACAAGTGATTCCGGCAGCTCCCATATCCTGCATCCCGACAATAGCGTCAGTATTGGACAATTCCATAGTTGCTTCCAAAAGCAATTTTTCCATGAACGGGTCACCAACCTGAACAGATGGCAAATCCTGTGCAGATTCTTCTGTAATATCTTTCGATGCAAATGCTGCTCCGGCGATTCCGTCTTTACCTGTAGACGAACCTACAATGTAAACCGGGTTTCCTGGTCCTTTTGCTTTTGCTGAAATCACTTTTTTCGTATCGATGATACCTGCTGAGAACGCATTTACCAAGGGGTTTTGGTTGTATGATTTATCGAAGAAAACTTCTCCGCCTACGATCGGAATTCCGAACGCGTTACCGTAGTCACCAATTCCTTTTACAACTCCTTTTACGAGCCATTTTGTACGCGCTTCTTCGATATCTCCGAAACGCAATGAGTTTAACTGAGCAACCGGACGAGCTCCCATCGTGAAAATGTCGCGGTTGATTCCTCCAACTCCTGTTGCAGCACCTTGATACGGTTCCAAAGCAGAAGGGTGGTTGTGAGATTCGATTTTGAAAACACATCCGATTCCATCTCCCAAATCAACTAAACCTGCATTTTCTTCTCCGGCTTTCACCAACATGTGAGGTCCGTCTTTTGGCAGTTGTTTCAACCAGTAGATGGAGTTTTTGTAAGAACAGTGCTCAGACCACATCACGGAATAAACAGCAGTTTCAGTGAAATTTGGCGTGCGACCCAAAATTCCTTTGATCATTTCAAATTCATCAGCTCGCAAACCTAGTTCAACTGCTTGCTCAAGTGTAGCTTCTTGCTTAATGGAAGTACTCATTTTGTTATAACTTTGATGCAAAAGTAATCATTTCACCGTTCATAGCAGGTTGAACTATACCGTTTTTTTCCACAGAACTTTTAAGAGGAAGGATAGGACTCCTGATTGTGAATTCGGGATGTTGATTTTGCTGATTTACGGAGGTGAAAAACGTTCTAGGGTTTATAACCCTAGAAGGGTGGTGTCGGGAAAAATGATTATATTAATTACGTTACGGGTGATGCGTAACGAGCTAACAATAAACCTGTTTCATCCAATCATCCCGAATGATCACTACCTGACTCTTTTCATTGAAATTACTTTTTCAAAAAAAATGGAAAAGAAGAGTCGGATTTCAGAGCGAAAAGGGGTAAAATCGTTCCTGAAAAATTGTAATTCGTAATTCGGCATTCGCAATTATGAATTAACTTAGAGCCCTCATGGTATTTACACTGGTCCTGATTGTTTTAACCTGGTTTGTCTGGAAATTCAAAACAGACGGCTTGTCGCGAGCGAATTTACTGATTGGCTGGGGGATAAAGCTTTTGTTCGGGATTCTGTTTATGGTGATTCATACCAAGATATACGGAATCGGTGAAATTACGGTCGACTGGGAGGAATACATGGACGACAGTGTTACGCTGAACGGGGTTGCGTATCAATCAATCGGTGATTATCTCAAATTTCTTTTCGGGCTGAATTCGGAACTGGATGTGCAGCATTATTTGGCACATACGAATCACTGGTCGGCCGGTGATCTGGATTTGATGAATGATTCCCGGAATGTACTTCGGGTAAACAGCCTGATCGTATTTATCTCGCGGGGAAATGTATACATTCATGTGTTGTTCTTTTCCTTCTTTTCTTTTGTGGGATTGCGGGAAGTTTTCATGGCTTTCAAAGAACGAATCTTTTACGATAAACGCTTGTTCTGGTATGCGCTTTTTCTCTTTCCGACCCTGAGTTTCTGGACGAGTTCTGTTTTGAAGGAGCCTTTGATGATCACCGGTTTCGCATTTATTCTGAATGCACTGTTGGGAAATCTCTCCCGGAAAGGGAGGCTTTGGAGAATGATTCTTGGTTTTTGCCTTATGCTGGGCTTTAAACCTTACGTATTGGGATGTTTGCTCTTGAGTTTACCGGTCTTCCTGCTTGGGAAGTTTGTCTTTAAAAAGCGGGTTTTCCTTGCGCCACTAACTGCTTTGGCAGCTGTATTCCTTGTTTTCTGGATTTCCCCGGATTTCAAGAAAACAGTGACACATCGCTTGACTCGTATGCAGTTTGATTTTGTGAATGTGGGAAGAGGTGGAATGCATGTGTATGCAGATTCCTGTTTTTATTATTTCAGTACCGATCAGTATTCTGACCTGGAATTTGTGTCAGGTGAGAAGGTCCGGGCGAAAAAAACGCTTGTAGCCAAAGAAGTTACTTTCGGGATGAATTATCCTTTTGAAGATGTATTGGTAAAACCGGCTGACGGTCCCTGGAGTGTTGCTTTCAGAGGGGAGCCGTGCGGAAGTTATGTTGAGCTCACATCCATCGGAAATGATTTCGGGCAATTGATGAAAAATATTCCGGAAGCACTGGCAAATGCTTCGTTCAGGCCTACACCGTGGGATCCGGGAGGAAAACTGAAGTATGTAAATTTCCTGGAGACTTGTGGTTTGTTCGGTTTGTTGATCTTCGGTCTGTGGTACAATCGTAGAAAAAGAACCCCGGAAGAAAGAAACAGCATCCTTTTCCTGTTTACTTTTGCCATTATTCTGCTGGTACTGATAGGTTGGACAACTCCGGTTTTAGGAGCGCTTGTCCGGTATCGCATGCCGGCATATTTAGCCTTGTTTTTAATAGCGGTAATGGGTTCCAGGCCGTTCAAATTTAAATTATGAAAAAATACGTTTTTATCACGGGAGCAACAGCAGGTTTTGGACAAGCTACAGCGCGCATTTTTGCGGAAAATGGCTGGAATTTGATTTTGACAGGTAGAAGAAAAGAGCGATTGGAAGAACTTCAGGATGAGTTGAAAGAAAAGCAGGTCGGTATCATCTTGCTGAATTTTGATGTGCGTTCCGAAGAAGAAGTGAACAAAGCAGTTGATTCTTTATCTGATGAAGTGAAAGCAAACCTGGCAATTCTGATCAATAATGCAGGTTTGGCTGTTGGTCGCGGGCCCATTGATTCCGGGGAGACGGATGACTGGGATCGTATGATTGATACGAATGTCAAAGGATTGCTTTACGTAACAAGAGCTGTTTCTCCGATTTTGAAGAAAAACGGAGGCGGACATATTGTGAACCTGGCAAGTATTGCCGGAAAAGAGGTTTACGCGGGTGGAAATGTGTATTGCGCTACCAAACATGCGGTCGATGCTTTGTCCCGGTCGATGAGAATTGACTTGGTTCACGACAATATCAAGGTAACGAATATTGCTCCCGGAGCTGCAGAAACAGAATTCTCACTGGTTCGCTTCAAAGGAAATGAAGACACGGCGAAATTGGTTTATGACGGTTACGACGCGTTGATGGCGGAAGATATTGCGGATGCAATTTACTATGCCTGCTCCCGGCCAAAACATGTTTGCATCAATGACCTGGTCATTATGCCGGCAGCCCAGGCAAGTTCTACAATCTTTCATAAAACACATTAGACGATGAAAAAAGCGTTGATTTTTTGCTCCCTGATCCTGCTTTCTGTTTCATGCATGAAAGGAAAGTCTGTGGATTTGGTGATTCATAATGCGAAAATCCATACGATGGATGATCAGAATTCCGTTGTGCAGGCCATTGCAATCAAAGATGGAAAAGTGGTTGAAGTTGGCCCGGACCGGCAGATCATGAACAAGTATTCTGCAGATGAATTCATCGATGCGCAGGGGAAGGATGTTTTTCCCGGCTTTGCAGATGCTCACGGGCATATGATGAGTTTGGCACGAATGAAACTTTCAGCGGATCTGTTCGGATCTGTTTCCATGGATGAATTGCTGGTGCGTGTGGAAAAGTACGAGCAGAAAAAAGAACGTCCGGTGATTGTGGGGCGAGGTTGGGATCAAAGTTTGTGGGGAAGTAACGAATTGCCAACGAATGATTTGCTGAACAAGCGTTTTCCGGATAAACCGGTGGTGCTTTACCGGGTCGACGGACATGCTGTTTTAGCAAATGATGCGGCATTGAAAAAATACGGAATCGATGGGAATACGCAGGTTGAAGGTGGTGAAGTGTTGAAAAGGGAAGACGGAACACTTTCCGGAATCTTATTGGATAATGCGATTCCATTGATCGGGGATAAACTGCCTGATTTTTCGGATGCAGAATTGACGAAAGCCTTGCTGGAAATTCAGGGCGAGTTGTTTTCTTATGGTGTAACGGATGTACACGAAGCCGGGCTGACTCCTCCTGATTTTAAATTGTTGAGAAATCTCGTAAAGAAAGACCAGCTTACAATCGGGATTTACGGGATGTTGTATCCGGTAAAAGAAAATGCTGACTTTGCTAAAAAGCACGGATTCTTAAAAGAGAAGAATTTAGTGGTTCGTTCGTTCAAAGTGATCGGAGACGGAGCTTTGGGGTCGAGAGGAGCTTTATTGAAGCAGGCTTATTCGGATGATGTGCACAATCATGGTTTGTTGACAACGTCACTTGCAGATATGAAGCGTTATGCTTCTTTGGCAGAATTAACGGGTTACCAATTGAATATTCATGCAATCGGGGATTCGGCGAATCGTTTGGTTTTGGATCTGATTGCAGATTATGCGAAAAGAAAACCGGATCACCGCTGGAGAATTGAACACGCGCAGGTACTGGATCTGAAAGATTTTGGTTTGTTGGCGAGTTCGGGAGCTTTTCCGTCTGTTCAGCCAACTCATGCTGTCAGCGATCAGCGTTGGGCGGAAGCGCGTTTAGGAAAAGAACGTTTGAAAGGAGCTTATGCTTACAATTCTTTGTTGGAGAAATCGGGGATGCTGGCGCTTGGAACTGATTTCCCGGTGGAAAGCCTGAATCCGTTTTTAACGATCCATGCGGCTGTAAACCGGAAGAATGCCGACAATCACCCGATTGAAGGATTTTTACCGGAAGAAGCATTGACAGAAGAAGCGTGTTTGCGTGGAATGACCATTTGGGCTGCTTTTGCAAGTTTCCAGGAAAAAACGAAAGGAAGTCTTGAGAAAGGAAAAGATGCTACGCTGGTGATTTTGGATCGTCCGTTTTCTTCGAATGGCTTGTACCGGCCGAATTTCTCATATATGACTTTTATCAAAGGGAAGTCTGTCTTCTCGATGGAGTGATTTTCTCCTGCAGAGGAGTGCAGAAGGACGCAGATGATTTGTTGGATGTTTTACTTTGTTTAATCAATGAAATCCTCCCCCTGGCCCCCTCCAAAGGGGGAAACGTACGATCCACCTTTCAAATTGAGATAAAGTTCTTTATGATAACTGAATGAATTCTTTGAAAACCAAGATAAATCAATGAACTGCTTTTTCAACTCCCCCTTTGGAGGGGGATTAAGGGGGAGGAAAGATTTAAGCTCTTTTTTGTTCTGATATTTATTGCATAAAAAAAGGGCTCGCCGGCAAACGAACCCTACAAACCAAAAAACCAAAAACGATCAAATACAAGTCATTTTTTTCGTAACTTTCCAACTAGTTCATGAACTGCACTTGATCGAAGTTAGAAACTATATTCCCACAACATAAAAGTAGGAACTTGTTTTTGAACAAAGGGGTGTGAAAAAACAAACACGGGGTTTGGATGAACATTTTTGCGCTATTGCTTAATTTTTAATACATATAATTGTGAGTGCTATTACAACTGATATGAATGAAGTAAGACGACTGTTTGACGTGCCTACTTATCAATTGAAGAATTTTCCGAATGCCTCCATGTTTGTAACAAAAACAGATGGCAAATGGATACCTATGACGACCGAAGAATTTGTAGCACTTACAAATCAAATCTCCAAGGGATTGGTAGAGTTGGGAGTTTCAATTGGTGAACGTGTGGCTTTGGTTTCACCCAACCGGGTAGAGTGGAATATCATGGATATTGCCATTCAGCAGGTAGGAGCTATTGTGGTTCCGGTGTATCCGAATATTTCGGAACACGATTATGTGTACATCTTTAACGATGCCGGAATCCGGCATGCTTTTGTAGGTGGAGCAGAACTGGCTCACAAGATCCAGGGAGTTTCTTCACAGATCAAAAGCCTGGATAAGATCTTCACATTCGATCACCTGGATGAATTTCCACATTATAAAAGCCTGGTCGACCTGGGGGAGAATGTTCCTCAGAACAAGATCACGGAGCTGAAAGCAAATGTCCGTAATGAAGATCTGGCGACCATCATTTACACTTCCGGAACCACCGGAAACCCGAAAGGAGTGATGCTTTCGCACAATAATCTTCTGTCGAATGTACTTTCATGTAAAACGAGTATTCCTGCAGATGAACATTCACGTGTATTGACATTCTTACCGGTCTGTCACGTGTATGAACGCATGCTGCATTATTTGTATATGTATTGTGGTTCTGCAATTTACTTCGCGGAATCGATGGATACGATCGGGCCAAACCTGGTAGAAGTGAAACCGCATGTTTTTACAGCAGTTCCGCGTTTGCTTGAAAAGGTTTTTGACCGGATCATGCTCAAGGGAGAAGAATTGACAGGAATTAAAAGGAGATTGTTCTTCTGGTCGGTTTCTGTCGCGGAACAATATCATACCGGCAAATTAGGTTTTTGGTATAAAATCAAATTGGGTATTGCGCGCAAACTGGTTTTCTCCAAATGGCAGGAAGCTTTAGGCGGTGAAGTGAAAGCTGTTGCATCTGGATCAGCAGCATTGCAACCTCGTTTGGCGCAAATCTTTTTAGCCGCTGGGATTCCGGTGCTGGAAGGATATGGATTGACGGAAACTTCCCCGGTGATTTCTGTAAACTGTCTGAAACGCGGAATTAAGATCGGAACGGTTGGTCCGTTGATTGACGGAGTGAAAGTGAAAATCGCAGAAGACGGTGAGATTTTGGTAAAAGGCCCGAATGTGATGATGGGTTATTACAATCTCCCGGATAAAACTGCCGAAGCGATTGATGCACAAGGTTGGTTTCATACAGGAGATATCGGGATGTTTGAAGATGAGATTTTCCTCAAAATCACGGATCGCAAAAAAGAAATCTTTAAAACTTCCGGAGGGAAATACATCATTCCGCAGGCAATGGAAAATACCTTCAAGGAATCGCGCTTTATTGAGCAGATCATGGTCCTGGGAGAAGGTCAGAAATTCCCGTCCGCATTGATTGTTCCAGCCTTCCCGTTTGTGAAGGAATGGGCAAGTCGCAAGAACCTGCAGATTGGTACAGCGCCGGAGGAAATTGCAAAGAACCCGGATGTGATTGCGCGCATTCAGAAAGAAGTAGATCGCATCAACGAAGGTTACGGAAGTTGGGAGAAAATCAAGAAGTTTTCCCTGCTTTCCCAGGAATTCGGAATTGCAACAGGAGAATTAACGCCGACTTTGAAGCTGAAACGAAAAATCATCTTAGAGAAATACAAAACAATCGTGGATGAGTTCTATGCAGAACATCATCACGAGTAAAGTGATAATTGATACTTCGACAAGCTCAGTATTTTAATTGAGAATGTAACATTGAAAAGTAAAAAGTCGGGGCGAAAATTTTTTCGCCCCGACTTTTTTATTGGTTTAGTTTGTGGGTTTATGAATGTCTGAATTAAATAGCATCTTTTGTTTGCTCCATCATTTGAGCGAGGAAGTCCCGTGCGCGGAATAATTGCGCTTTCACGGTTCCCAAAGGAAGATTCAGCTCCTCAGCAATCTCTTCGTAACTTAACTCTTCGAAATAACGTTTCTCGATCAATTCGCGGTAGCGTGGTTTCAGTTTGCTAACCAACTGACGCATGTGCCGCACTTTCTGGTTGTGAATGATGTGTTCTTCCGGATCGCGGGTTTCGGACCGGGCATCAATCCCGATCGATTCCCCGTCTTCATTCGTATAGCCGCTATCCATAGAAGTCAGCTTGATGCGTTTCTTGCGGATAAAGTCAATACAGTTATTCGAAGCGATCTTAAATAACCAGGTAGAAAAGGCAAAGCTCGGTGAGTATTGATCCAAACGGCTGAATGCCTTTCCGAAAGCTTCAATGGTTAAATCGTCTGCATCGTCCGTATTTCGCACCATTTTCATCATCATGAAATAGATGGATTCGCGGTAACGATCCATGAGTTGCGCATAAGCACTTTGGTCGCCGTTTCGTGCCTGGTCTACTAAAACCAGGTCGATGCGGGCTTTGTCCGATAAGTGATCTCCAACTACTTCCATTTCGAAGAATTTTTTTGCAATGCTGAGTAATAAAAAAATGGAAGTATCAAAACATATACCAAGTCCGTTAAAGGCAGTAAAGCAATGAAACCAGGTGATTTGAGTTTCTTAAAACAAACTCCCAATAACCACCATTTTATCAGCGTTACAAAACCAAATCCGGCCAAGGCGTGTATCCACCATCCACTTTGTAAGATCAAAAGAACGAAAGATATCAGCATCAAAATCAAAGTCATGGGATATATTCCTAACATCGCTCTTTTGAAAACCTTGTATCTCGGAGACGTGGTGTAGTGCCTGGATTTCTGTAAAACAAATGATTCCCAGTTCTCTTTGGCTTCGCTGTATTGAAAACTATCGGGGTCCAACTGAATGGTATAATTGTTCTTTCTTGCAGCTTCCTGGATGAACAAATCATCATCTCCCGACATCAAAGAATAATGCGATTTGAACCCGTTTGTGGATTGGAAGACTGTTTTGGTGTAGGCCATATTTCGTCCTACGCCCATGTAAGGAATACGGTTGATCGCCATAGAGAAATAATTCACGGCAATCATCGTGGTGTCGAAACGAATGATTTTGTTCAGGAAACCTTTGCGTTTGTTGTAAGGTCCGTAACCCAACACAATTTGTTTTTTATCACTGAATTTTTCTACCATTTTGCGCAGCCACAAATCACTTGCAGGCGTACAATCCGCATCCGTGAAAACCAAATGTTCGTAGCTGGCTTTCTTAATTCCCATAGTCAACGGAAATTTTTTGCTTGGCTTGAGATGTTTGCTTCGTTCCACTTCCATCACCACCAGGTTCGGGTACTGACGACTCAAAGCATCCAGTAAATACTTCGAATCATCCATCGACTGGTTGTTGATCACGACCACTTCGAAAGGCGCAGGATAGTTTTGCTCCAGGATTTTCGGAAGGTTTTGATACAAATTATCGGATTCGTTCCGGGCAGCAATCACAATGGATACCGGCGGCAATTCCGCAGCAACGGATTTGTTTTTCCAAAAAGCCAATCTCCCGAAGAATATCACAGCGTAAATTAACTGTACAGCCGCTAGTCCGGCAAAAATCCAAAAGATGTAAAATACGCTTGTGTCTTGTAATTCGGGGATTATTTTCATTAAAGTGTCTTCTTCGCATACAAAGATGGGGCACTTTCCGAAATCCACTTATCTTTGCATCGTTTATTTTTCAACAGAATTATGCACTTTGAGCTAAAGCATACCGATCCGCATTCCAAGGCAAGAGCCGGACTTGTTCATACTGACCACGGTACGATTGAAACACCGATTTTTATGCCGGTCGGAACACAAGGAACGGTAAAAGGCGTTCATCAGCAGGAATTGCGGGATGATGTTGAAGCCCAGATTATCCTGGGAAATACCTTTCACTTGTATTTGCGTCCGGGATTGGATGTGATTGAAGGAGCTGGTGGTTTGCACCAGTTTATCGGTTGGGAACGCCCGATTTTAACGGATAGCGGCGGTTACCAGGTGTATTCTTTGGCGAAAAGCAGGAAGATTACAGAGGAAGGTGTGCGTTTTCAATCGCATCACGACGGAAGTTATCATTTCTTTTCTCCGGAACGCGCAATCGACATTCAGCGCACGATCGGTGCGGATATCATCATGGCTTTTGATGAATGTACGCCGTATCCGTGTGATTACAACTACGCGAAACGTTCCATGCACATGACGCATCGTTGGTTGAAGCGCTGCATTACCCAAATGGATTCGACAGAACCGAAATACGGCTATTCACAAGCCTTGTTCCCGATTGTCCAGGGAAGTGTTTACCCGGATTTAAGAAAAGAATCTGCGGAATTCATTGCTTCTCAAAATGCGGTAGGAAATGCAATCGGAGGTTTGTCGGTTGGAGAACCGGATGAAGACATGTACAGCATGACAGATTTGGTTTGTTCGATTTTGCCTGCAGATAAACCGCGTTATTTGATGGGAGTGGGAACTCCGGTGAACATTCTGGAAGGAATTGCTTTGGGGGTTGATATGTTCGATTGTGTCATGCCTTCACGGAATGCACGACACGGAATGTTGTTTACTTCCGAAGGAACGATCAATATTAAAAATCATAAATGGAGAATGGATTATTCTCCGTTGGATCCGAATGGCACGGCTTATGTAGACCAGGTTTACACAAAAGCGTATTTGCACCATTTGATCAAGGCAAAAGAAAATTTGGCAATTCAAATTGCGACCATTCACAATTTAGCGTTTTACCTGGCGTTGGTTAAAGAGGCCCGCAGACGCATTTTGGATGGAACTTTCAGAACCTGGAAGGACGAACAAGTGAAAATACTGGGGAGAAGAATTTAATGCTCAAGATTTTAGATCGATATATCATCCGGAAGTTCCTTTCAACATTCTTTTTTATGTTGGGAGTGATCATGCTTTTGGCAATGGTTTTCGATATCGCTTCGCGTTTACCTGAGTTTATCGATAACCAGGCACCGTTAAAAGCGATTGTTTTCGATTATTATTTCAATTTCCTGCTGTATTACGGGAATACGTTCTCGTCGATGATCGTTTTCATTTCGGTTATCTGGTTTACGGCTAAAATGGCACAGGAAGCGGAGATTATCCCGATGTTGAACAGCGGAAGACCTTTCACGCGGATTCTTCGTCCGTACATGATTGCGGCGACGATCCTGATGTTGATGTCTTTGGTTTTGAATCACTTTGTATTGCCGCGTGCCAACAGGGTTCGATTGGATTTTGAAGAGTCTTTTTACCGTGATCGTTTGCTGGTCGAAAATTATCATGCCGAATTTCCGGGGAATGAATTGGTGCATTATGCAAGTTACAATTCCCAGGAATCGATTATCAATGATTTTGTGATTGAGCGCTACGATAACAAAAACCGCCTGATTCATTTCCTGAAAGCCCGTACGGCGATGGTAGATTCCACCAAGCCGAATTACTGGCATCTGACGGATGTTTTTGAGCGGAGAGTTACTTATGTGGACACGTTGAAACCCAATCTGAAAATTCAGTACAAAGGAGTCGGGCAAGAAATTCAGCTGACTGAAGTGCATAAAAAGGACACCGTTTTGCCTTACCGGATAGAAGACATGGCAATCCGGGACAATATTGCGGAAGCAATGACTTATACGGAATTGAAGGAATTCATCCGGAAAGAGAAGGAAAAAGGGAACTCCAGTGTTCCGAGTTATGAAATAGAACTGTATCAGCGGACAAGTTATCCCTTTGCGACTTATATCCTGACTTTGATCGGTGTCAGTGTATCGAGCAGAAAGAAAAGAGGAGGAATCGGTGTGAATATTGCCATCGGTTTGTTGTTTGTATTCATATACATTTTTGCGATGAAAGTGACGACTGTTGCTGCAACAACAGTTGGTTTTCCTCCCGTTGCCGCTGTATGGATCCCGAATGTGATTTTTGGTGTTTTAGCCATTTTCCTATATCGAATTGCACCAAAATGATGAAGTTAATCTGCTTGTTTTTATTTTTAGCTTGCGGTCTTGGTGTAAATGCACAAATTGTAAATATTGAAAACCGCCGGATCTACGAAGATACTTCAGGTTGGAGCGGATCTCTCGATGCCGGAATGTCGATTACTCAAAACTCGGCAGATGTCTTGTATTCCGGGAATTTCAGACCACGTGCGCAATACAAAACCCGGAAGAATCATTTCCTGATTATTTCTGATCTGAATTATACTGCATCGAACAAAACGACCTTTGCGAATTCGGGAATGGCGCATTTCCGATATGCGAGACGCATCAAAAACAGTCCGTGGAAATGGGAGGGATACACGCAGATTCAGTACAATCAGCTCTTGAACCAACGGGTGCGATACCTGATCGGAACCGGTCCGCGCTGGAAATTCATCGATACGAATAACATCCGTTTTTTTGTGGGAACTTCTACGTTCTGGGAATACGAAGAGTTGACGGAAGACGGGATTATTAACAGCAATTTCAGATGGAGTAATTATTTGAGCTGGTTTATCCGCACCAAGAGTGGTTTTAGTTTTTCAGCGACTACTTATTATCAGCCGCGGTGGGATAAAATGAAGGATTTCCGTTTCTCCGGGCAGTACCAAATGGCACAGGCATTGACCAAACGCCTGGATATACGTTTTGAGTTTAACATGTTTTATGATAGTGACCCTCCGGTAAATGTCCGCAAAACAGTTCTCAGCTCATCCGCCGGATTTAGGGTGAGATTGGGAGAATAAGCAACTTTCATCTTCAATCATTTTGATCCGATTTTTATCTTTTTGAATATTTTTTAACGAATTTTTGTTTTATCCAGGCTTTATTTCCGATAAATTGAAAGGAATTAGAAACAAAAATTGTTAGTTATGAAGAAGGTAATGTTTGGAGCTTTAGCAATCGTTTTGCTGGGCTTGACATCGTGCAAGAAGGATTATAACTGTGAATGTACTTACCAGGACACTGGGAATGCAACAATCATAGAAAACAAAACAATTAAGAATTCTACTTTGGACGACGCAAAGAAAACGTGTGATGGTTACGAAACCACGGGAGCTGTTACAAGAACGTGTACGCTCCTATAAAAGAGGATGTATTTTAAAACAAACTGGCTAAAGGCTGTCGAAAGATGGCCTTTTTTTGTTTCATATTTGTCCTGTCGAATACTTTGCAAATGTCAGTTTGAGTGCGAAGCGTATCGAAAACGACATTTGTGGGAAGTGTCGAGACAAGAATGATGAAAACGAGCTCGCCTTGTTCTCGATATACTCCATTACATTCCGTACTCGAACAGACAGGCTCAAGGAAATATGTTCCTATGTGGTTTTGTAATTAATCAGAATTCATCGAGGTGATTGTGTGAAACATCCTTTTTCTTGGTGAGTAGAAATAAGATCAACGCTACGAGCATACAGAAGAAAAATCCGACACCAGATACCAGCGTCATGATCCGGTAATTACCGTCACCGATAGTGTCAAAGAGTTTGTTTCCGATGTAAAAAGACAGGAAACCGAAGGCCGATAAAGCCAGGCCGCAGAATGTTGCCATGAATCGTTGCGGAGAAAACTGCAGAATGAAACTCAGTAAAGTTGGAAACAACATGATTTCACCGATGAAATTCAGCGCAATGAATGAGGTGATGAAAGCCGGATTATCTGTCTGGCTGTTAGACATCGTTACAATGGCTGCGAAAATGGAAATAGTAGCCGCTCCGAAACCAATAACAACTTTTAATAAGGGGGAAAATTTAACGCGATTCCAGATGATTCCGAAAACAAGATAACCTACAAGCGGAATCAATGCCGGAATTAAAGCAACGAAACGGTTGACGCTTCCGGAGCGAAAACCGCTGTAATTGAAATTATCGATGGAGCGCTTTAACAACTGCTCGAAAAGCCAGTAGAGAAAAAGTCCGAGTATGGAAAGGAAAATGGTTTCATTTACGCGGTTGCCTGGTTCTGAAATCGTTGGATTCAATTCGGAATCCGGGTTTACTTTTTTGATCAGGAAGCTTAATCCTGCTATGATCATCAGGCAAATGATACACGTCGTAAATCCGCGTTCAAAAGTTGCCGAAAGTTCCATGTAGAAGAATGCGAGCGGAGCCAGGAAAGAGCCGAGATTGATGGCAAAGAAATTGAGACTTAAAGCACCGTCCATTTTGTGTTTCCGTTCGGAGTAAAGTATCCCGACAGATTTCATAATGGCGGGAGAGAAAAGCGATTGCCCTACAAGGAACACGAACATTCCAAGGTAAAACAATCCCAGCTGTTTTTGCATGAAAAGCACAATTCCTAAAATCTGAAGCCCGCAGCTCACAACAATGGAAATTTTGTTTCCAAAGAGAAAGTCGACCATTAATCCACCGAAAACCCGTGCAAAAAGCAAGGCTGAAGAGAAGGTGAGAAGCAATTGGGTCGCGTCATCACCGTATAAATTCATGGCTTCACTGATCAGGTAGCTGTACGTGAAAGTTTGTAATCCGTAGTATGTAAAACGTTCCAGGAAGAGCATGCTGTTGAGCAGGCTGGATTGTTCTAAGAAGTAGTATTTGTTAGCTGACATTTCTTTTAATTATTTCTTTTTTTCTTCAATAGTTCAATAGTTCAATAGTTCAATAGTTCAATAGTTCAATAGTTCAATAGTTCAATCTTGAATTTAAACACTTGAACCTTTTTAACTCTCGAACTTATTTTCACTTTTCTCCCAATAGCTATCGGGATTTCCATTTTCAATTGCTTCGAACCTTACTTAATCCACATGAGTTTTTCACGTTCCACTTTCAAACGCATAAATCCGAAAACAACAGTGAGCAAGTGGCCTTTGATTTCTTCTACCGTTCCGCTTTGTTTGGTTTCGATCATTTTAACGGTTGAACCGACCACAATCTTGTCGCGGTGATAAACATCTTCTTCCGGTTTTTGTGTTTTGCGTTTTTTGGCTACCGGTTTTTGCGGCTTCTGCTGCATCAGTTCTACCTTGCGTTTCGCTTCTTCGATTTTCGATTTCTCGACCATCAGGTATTTGCGAACATCTTCCAATAAGGGATTATTCGCGTCTTTTTTGCGGGTTTTGGTTTGGTAGCGGTCAATGAACGATTTCATTTTCTTACCGGAATTGATGAACAAATTGTTCTTTTCCGCCAAATCCTGCTGTGAGCGCAAACGTTCATCGATCCGTTTCTTCTTTTCGATGAATTCTTCACGCGCGTTGTTTGCCAATTCCTGCGCTTCGATGTGTTCTTTATTCAGGCGCTGTAAATACATTTTCTCGCGGTTCAGTTCGTTGAGCAAATGATCCATTTTCACACGATTCTGATCCAGTTTCCCTTTGGCTTGTTCAATCAAATCAAGCGGAATACCGTTCATTTGAGCTACTTCAAAGGTGAAGGAACTTCCCGGTTGCCCGATCGAAAAACGATAAAGCGGTTCCAGTGTTTCGGTGTTGAAAAGCATACAGCCGTTCACTGCGTTGGGAAGCCTGTCGGCCTTTAGTTTGATATTCGCATAGTGCGTGGTGATCACGCCATACGATTTGCGATTGTATAATTCTTCGAAGAAAACTTCTGCCAAAGCGCCGCCCAGTTCCGGATCGGATCCCGTTCCGAACTCATCCAGAAGTAAGAGCGTTCGTCTGTTGGCAATTTTCAGGAAGTACTTCATCCGTTTCAAACGGTAGGAATAAGTACTCAATTCATTTTCGATCGATTGATTGTCTCCGATATCGGTAAGAACTTGCTGGAAGAAACAAAACTTACTGTTTTCATGAACCGGAATCAGCAAACCTGCCTGCAGCATAATCTGGAGTAATCCGATTGTTTTCAGTGTAATGGATTTTCCTCCGGCATTCGGACCTGAAATCACCAGCATGCGGTTATTCGGATCCAGGGTCAAGCTTTGAGGAAGCGTCACTTTTCCTAGATTCTTATTGGTTTTCCAGAGAATCGGGTGAAATGCATCGATCAGTTCGATTCGCGTATTTCGCACAATTCCAGGTAAATTTGCGTTTAAGTCGAGTGCCAGTTTGGTTTTGGAATTGATAAAATCAAATTCCGTCAGTAAACTTTGATATGCTTCAATCAAGGGAAGATGATGTGCAATATCCCGCGTTAACTCCTGCAGGATCCGGAAAATTTCCTTGCGTTCATCATCCAGCGACATTTCCAGTTCGTTATTCAACGGAATATTGAGTGCAGGTTCGATAAATGTCAGGCTTCCGGTTTTGGAAGAGCCAACAACCATTCCGCCGACCTTCCGTTTGTGACTCGATTGTACGGTTAAAACTCTTCGTTCATTGATAAAGGCTTCTTTGGTGTCACCGAGTAAACCTTCTTTTAAATAACGGCGCATTTCCTTATCGAAATTGCGGTTGATCTGGTTACGTAATTTTGCAATTTGCTGCCGGATTACAAACAATTCCGGAGAAGCATCGTCTTTGATTTGTCCTCTGCGGTCGAATACTTTTTCAATGGCTTCGATCAGTTCTCTTGTAAAATAAACCTGGTTCAGAAGCGCGAACAGATTCGGAAAATCCTGGGAACGCTTGTCAAAAAAGTGAATGATGTGATTCGCCAGTTCGGAAGCTCTTGTAATACGTACAAAACCTTCCTGTTGTAAAACGGCATTCCGGATCGGAAGTAATTTGATTTCTGCCAGCAGCTCTTCAAAATCAAGCGCAGGAAAGGATTCGCCTTCCACCCGGATGCGTTTGAATTCATTGAGACGAAGCAGTTCGAATTCAATGGCATCAAAATCATTGTTGGGAACAAGGTTTTCCAATCTCTTTTTTGCCGTATCACCAATGCTGAATGCAGCCAGCCATTCTCTGATCTGGTTGAATTCCAGGTCGTGGAGTGTTTGCTGATCAAATCCTTTCATACTGTAAAAATAGTGGCAATTTGGAAGTTGACAAGGAGAAGAGGTGCTTATTTGAGTGAATCGGATTTTTAGCCCCTAAAATTGTTCTAGGGTTTACAACCCTAGAAGGGTGCTTAACTTTTTTTTGCTTATATTATATATTAAATGCCCGCATCAAACATTTTCCTACTTTTACTTTCAAATTGTATTTATGAAACTTCTTTCTTTTAACGTAAACGGAATCCGCGCAATTGCAGGAAAATCATTTATTACCGATATGCAGCAAGCCAATGTCGATGTGATCTGTCTTCAGGAAACGAAGGCGACGGTTGATCAGGTGAAAGAAACAGTTGCTCCTTTAGGTTATCCGTTTGTATATGCGAACGAAGCCGGAAGAAAAGGATATTCGGGTACGGCAATCATTTCAAAAACAGAACCGGTTTCGGTCGTTTACGATATGGGAGTTCCGCAACACGATGAAGAAGGAAGAGTGATTTGTGCAGAATACGATCAGTTTTACCTGATCACAGTTTACGTTCCGAATTCCGGAAGTGAATTGTTGCGTCTTCCATACCGTCAGAGTTGGGATGCAGATTTCCTGGCTTACCTGAAAAGATTGGAAGCGAAGAAACCGGTGATTGTTTGTGGAGACTTCAACGTAGCTCATAAAGCAATTGATTTGGCCCGACCAAAAGAGAATTACAACAAATCGGCGGGATTCATGCAGGAAGAGATTGATGGAATGGATGCTTTTGTTGGAAGCGGCCTGGTAGATTCCTGGAGAACTTTGAACGGAGATGAGGTGAAATACAGCTGGTGGAGCTACCGTGCAGGAGCAAGAGGGAAGAACATCGGCTGGAGAATCGATTACTTTTTGGTATCGGAAAGTTTCATTCCGAAGTTAAAAGCTGCAACCATTCACAATGAAATCATGGGATCGGATCACTGTCCGGTTGGTCTTGAATTGAGTTTGTAATCTGAAATTTAATCAAGATGAAAGGGTGGTTTTTTGGAATTTTCATCCTTTTTTGTAATGGATGTTTCTCTCAGATTTATGTGCATTCCATTCATAATTCGCACGAAATAAGTGTTGTTATTCAAAGTGATACAACATACACTTCTGTTTATATAGGCTGTTTTGAACTTCAAAAATATGTCTGTGAAGGGAACGTTGTTAAAGTAAATAGTGATCAGTTGAAAATCGAAAAGGGAGATAGTTTAATTGAACTTGATTTTAGTTCAGATAGAACATCCTTGCTCAAGGAAAAAGGTGAATTTGTTTTACAGAATAAGGAGGTTCTTAAAATTAGATTGATAAGACCAAAAGGTATCCGGGTTCCTAAAAAGAAAGCACTTGTAATTTATCTCACAATTAATGGTGAGCGGATAGAGATTCGATCTAAAAGATTCGAAAGGAGATTTTGTCATCATGGGAAATGGACTTCTACATTTTATCGAAGGTTGGAATAAGTGTCCGTCAACTGTTGGATTCGTCAAATTCCTTGTCTTAATAAAGTTTAAAAGCGAGTGCGGTAGCCGAGCTAATAATTTGTGCATTTGCGGAAAAATCAATTATGGGTGTAATCCGATCGCAATTGTGAGTGATCTAACGTTTACCCTTCGAAAAATCCTCAAAATGAAACCCGCTTTTTCAAAATGAAATAATCCCCCGTTTTTTGGCATGATCCCCATTTTTGAAAATCCCTTCTGAAAGCATTGCTACGTCTGCTGTTTAAGTTTTTTTAAGAGCCTGAAAACCCCTTGAGGGCATGGATTTGGGCTTGATAGTTTCAAATACACAAACTATCAATCATGAAAAAATTAACAATCGCGCTTTTAGCAAGCTTTTCAATATTCGGGATGAATTTGAATGCACAGGAAGATTACAGAGAGAATTTGAAATTCGGGATTAAAGCCGGGGCGAATTATTCCAATGTCTGGGATGAAAAACAGGAAGATTTTGAAGCAAACGGTAAAGCGGGCTTTGCGGGAGGTGTTTTCCTGCATGTTCCGATCGGGAAATTTTTAGGAGTTCAGCCCGAAATATTGTTTTCACAGAAAGGATTTAAAGGATCCGGAACGTTTTTAGGACAATCTTATTCGTTTAAACGCACGACCAATTACCTGGAAGTTCCTTTGTTATTCACTTTTAAACCGGCATCTTTCTTTACGGTTGTGGCTGGTCCGCAATACTCTTTCTTACTGAGTCAGCAGGATGATTTCACATCCGGACCTTATACTTCCTCGGAATTTAAAGAATACGAGAATGACAATATCCGGAAAAACACATTGGGTGCAGTAGTCGGATTTGATGTCAATATAAATCATTTTGTGGTGTCTCCGAGAGTTGGATGGGATTTCCAGACGAACCATGGTGACGGTTCCTCATCCACTCCACGCTATAAAAATCAATGGATTCAATTGACCTTGGGTTACAGATTCTAGTGAGTTGACTCATCGATTTGGGAAGAGTCCGTCCTCGATAACTATCGGGAGGCGGACTCTTTTTTGTTCATAACATGTTCATTAACTTTTGGTAACTAAATCTTGAACTTTCACTCTGAAGGCAAGTTTTGATTCTGTATCTTTGTTCCATGGAAGAACAACAACCAGGCAATTCCCGTCGCGTCGGCGCGCGTACAAAGAACACCATTTTACCGCTTGCAAATGAAATGGGGAAAGTTCCTCCCCAGGCGATTGATGTGGAACAGGCCGTTCTCGGAGCAATGATGCTGGATAAGAATGCGGTTACGGATACGATCGATATGCTTTCTGCCGAAAGTTTTTACGATCCGAAACACACCTACATTTATGGAGCGATTCGTGAATTATTCGGTACTTCCAACCCGATTGATTTATTGACAGTTGCTGAAAAATTAAAACAAAGCGGAGAACTGGAAGCTGCTGGGGGAGTTGTTTATTTGTCTTCTCTGACGCAGCGTGTAGGTTCTGTGGCGCACATCGAATATCATGCAAGAATCATTGCTCAGAAACACATTCAGCGCGAAATTATCCGCATGTGTTCCGAAACATTACGGGATGCTTACGATGAGACTTCAGATGTGTTTGAATTGCTGACGAAAGCAGAAGGAGCTTTATTCGGAATTGCTGAAAACAACATGAAGAAGACCGTTGCGACCATGAATATTGTGGTGAGCGAGGCCATTAAGGAAATTGAGCAGGCAGCAAAAAACAGTGACGGACTTTCGGGAGTTCCGACCGGATTTCGAAAACTGGACGAATTGACTTCCGGTTGGCAGCGTTCGGATATGATCGTAATTGCGGCACGTCCGGCGATGGGTAAAACCGCATTCGTATTGTCGATGGCGCGAAATACGGCAGTTGATTTCAATATGGGGGTTGCGATCTTCTCCCTGGAGATGTCCTCCGTTCAGCTGGTAAAACGTTTGATCTCGGCGGAAAGTATGATCTCTGCAGAGAAGCTGAGAAAAGGAAAACTCGAAGAATACGAATTTCAACAGCTTTATTCCCGTGTGACAAAACTGGCTGAAGCTCCGATTTATATTGACGATACACCCGGTTTGAGTGTCTTCGATTTACGTGCAAAATGCCGTCGATTGAAAATGCAGTACGATATCCAAATGGTTATTATCGATTACTTGCAGTTGATGTCGGCAGGTGGAAAAGGAAACGGGAACCGGGAGCAGGAAATCTCCACGATTTCACGTTCCATTAAGGAAATTGCCAAAGAATTGAACGTTCCGGTAATTGCGCTTTCACAGCTTTCCCGTTCGGTTGAAACCCGGGGGGGAGATAAAAAACCGGTACTTTCGGATCTTCGTGAATCCGGAGCGATTGAGCAGGATGCTGATATCGTAGGTTTCTTATATCGACCTGAATACTATGGGATTACAACTGCGGAAGACGGTTCTTCCAATGAAGGAGTCGGGGAAATCATCATTGCAAAACACCGGAATGGTGCGTTGGAAGATGTACGGATGCGTTTCGTTGGTAAATATGCGCGTTTCGAAAACATGGAGGATCAGTATAATTCGGTCGGTGGCGGAGATTTCAACCCGAATTCAATGAATGCAGGAATGTCGATGAACAATAGTTTTGATGATATGCCGAGAACCATTACGTTGGGAAGTAACATGAATAATGTTCCGGATGAAGACTTTAACGGGCCGGATGAAACGCCATTTTAATTGAAAATCACAATTTATGTTGTAAATCAGGCGTTATCTAAAAATTGAACTAAATTAGTGTCTATCACAAAATAACTATGAGATTTTTCCTTGCATTTGCATTTTTAATTCTTGTTAAATCGGTTTCAGCTTCCTCGATCTTAGTTCCGATGGACGAAAGACAGGCAAACCACCTGAAAGCCTATGGAGTTTCCTTTTGGGTCCTTGAAAACGGCGTGGTGATGGAATGGCTCCTGAATTATCGCGGCGGCTCATTTCTTTTCCCGCATTTGCAAGCCATTGAAGAGGAATTGATCATTCGCGGAGTAACTTATGAAGTGGTTGCGGATGGACAGGTAAATGCGATCCGGACGGAAATTGCCAACCCGGAAGTGAATATGGAAATCGTGCAGTTGGAAAAAGCTCCGAAAATTGCGGTTTATACTCCAAACAGCGCTTTGCCCTGGGATGATGCCGTAACGATGGTTTTGGATTATGCAGAAATTCCTTACGACAAAATTTACGATTCGGCCATTGTAATGGGAGTTTTACCCAAGTACGACTGGCTGCATTTGCATCACGAAGATTTTACCGGACAATACGGGAAATTCTATGCTTCTTTTCACCGGGAAGCGTGGTATATCAACCAGGTCGCAGATGCTGAAAGAGATGCCGCGAACCTGGGTTTTGCAAAAGTGTCGCAATTAAAACTGGCTGTTGCCAATAACATTCGCAACTTCGTCATGGGAGGAGGTTTCCTATTCACCATGTGCAGCGGAACGGATAGTTTTGACATTGCTCTGGCAGCGCATGACACGGATATTTGTGAACGCATGTTTGACGGTGATCCGCGTGATCCGAATTGTCAGAATAAACTGGATTACAATTTGACTTTCGCGTTCAAGGATTTCATCCTTTTCCAGGATCCGATGGTCTACGAATATTCCAATATCGACGGAACGGATTTGCACCGCATTCCTGAAAACCAGGACAAATTTACCTTGTTTGATTTTTCGGCAAAATGGGATGTTGTTCCGGCAATGTTGACGCAATGTCACACAGATGTGATTGACGGCTTCATGGGGCAAACAACCGATTTCAGACGTGATTTGATCAAATCAAATGTATTGGTGATGGGAGAAAACAAAGCCTTGAATACGGCGCGTTACATCCACGGTGAATTAGGTCAGGGAACGTGGACATTCTACGGTGGACATGATCCGGAAGACTACCAGCACCGCGTCGGAGATCCGCCTACGGATTTGAATTTGCATCCGAATTCTCCGGGATATCGTTTGATCCTGAACAATATTTTGTTTCCGGCTGCGAAAAAGCAGAAGCGGAAAACTTAGTGTTTGAATTGCAACTATTCGTTTTAAAAATGTGTTATTGATTCACGAATAGTGCCCTCCAAAAAGTTATTGGATTATTTTTGCTATATGTGGAGGATCCTTCTTCTTATTCTTGTTTCTACGAATGCGCAATCTCAAACAAATTCTTTAAAGAATTACATTCATTGGTTTGATCGTCAGCAAACGGACTCATTGGTAACGATGTGTTTGAAAAACGGGTACGTTTTGTCCGGGAAAAAGGACTCGGTCAATTACCATTAGCGCTCTTTTTATGCTCAAACTGCTGAAAAACTGGAAAGTACCTTCAAATTTGTCACAAACGATTCAGCTTTGATATTTATCTCCTGGGATCATTTCGGATCAACGGGGCAGCAGGCAATAGATGCACAATTAAAAACTCTCCGATTCAAAAAACTGGATGCCCGTGTAGACGGGGATTTTATAACCACGACTTTTGATAATGGCTTTTTCATTGTTGAAGAACAATACCAGGCGATTGATATTCCCGGAACCAATGACCAGATCTCACATTTTCGTTACCAATTGTATCGAGAACTCGGCCCTTTTGATCATTTGAATGGATTGAAGAAAAAGTATGAGTTTGATCAATATGGAAAACGGTTTTTAGCCTGGGAGGAAACGCTGAAAAACGGAGTGTTGAATGGGCCTCGGATTGGTTATTATCCTTCCGGAAAAATCCGTTTGGAAGAAAATTACGTGAATGGGAGATTATCCGGTAAGCAAAACGAATACACCGAGTCGGGAGCCTTGAGTCATTCTGCAACCTATAGTTATCACTGGCGTTATGGACCGGAAAAATGGTTCAATAAAGAGGGAGAAGTAATTCGCAGTGTAAATTGGCAGCGGAATGTAAAGACAGGCCAGGAGGTTGAGAAAAAGAATGGTAAAATAGTTCGTTTAATAACCTATAAACGAGGAGTTCCGGATGGAAAAGCAATACTTCCTGTTTATGGATATAATCAGGATTCATTAAATGACTTTCCGGGTATGCTGGAGGAAACAACCTTTCTCCGAGGTCAGAAAAATGGCAATTTTGTTCACTATGATTCGAATACAAAGGATACGGTGCTTTCAGGGGCTTATTTGAATAATCAGCGTCATGGTATTCTCCGGATTTATGCTTCAGGGAATCTTTGGTTTGTAGATCACTATACAAACGGAGTGAAAAACGGAGAGTCTCTTACCTATGTTCCAATGGAGACTTCTAAAGGAAAGGTGTTGAAAAAAGAGTTTTGGAAGAACGGAATGCAGGATAGTACGGACCTGTTGTTGGTGACGGAAGGAGCTAACGTTGATGACACCGCGAAAATTCAAAACTATAAAAACGGAAAAATCCAGGGACTTTCCAGGTCTTTTTATTATCCTGAATACGGAAAGGGTGGTTCTACTGTGAGGTGGCGCCCCTATACCCGGATAGCTAATTACGATGAATATGGATTGACCGGAAGTTACTTGTTGGATTATCCCGATTCGCTGCATGTTGAAGGCAACTATCACCAAAACAAGATGGATGGATTGTGGACTTACGTCCGCAAAAAGAATGACCGGATAGATCGTTCGGAAATCAACTACAAAAACGGCATTTTGAATGGTTCTTTCGAACGGACGATCAGTAATGGATATTCTGAAAAGGGAGAATACGCTAATGGATTGAAAGAGGGTGAATGGAAAATTACCGGTGATACCTTGAAGCAAACAGAATTGCAAACAGAAATGAATTATCACCAGGGAAAGTTACATGGGCTCCGCAGTTATTTTGTTGGAGGCAAATGCATTCAACAAGATTCCTTATCGGATGATCTATTGATCCATACCCGATTTATGAATAACGCCGTTCAAACAACGTACCAGTTGGATTCTGTGGATTTTGACCAGCAAAAAGCTTCTTTTATATTCCAGGAACAACGTCAGGATACCCTTATTTCGTGCAAGCTTGTATTGGAAACAAATGAAGTGTTAAACTACCCGGCTTTTTTCAAATATTGGATCGATTATTTTTCTCCGGATGTGTTGCCGGTCGCATTCATTCGTGGGCCTGTTACGATCGAAACGGATTCGTTGATTTGTTCTTCGAATGGAATGAAACTGCCGCAGGATATCTTTTTGATTCAATACAAAAACTCCGGGATCGTACAGGAAGTCATCACACAAAAAGGAATAGCACATGATTATTTCAGTATAACTGACCGTCCGTTTTCTGGGAAGTTTTATTCAACAATGAATCATTGTGAATACCGCATTAAAAATGGTTTATTGTACGGATGGATCATTTATTCAGATGTGAACGGAAAGCCGGTTAAACGCTCTAAATTTAAAGCCGGTGTTTTGAAAAAAACCGAAAAAATAAATGGATAGCCAGGAAATGTCCGGATGCAGCTTAAAAGTTCCGAAGTTTCTTTTTTGAAAAAAATCAACAAAATCCCCCTTTCAAAAATCCAAAAACCAATTTCATTCGTAAGTGATTTTGGATTAAGATTTCCATGAGTTGCATAGCTTGTAGCAGCATATGTACATGATAAATTTAGGGTTAGGTTTAAGTTTGAAAACTCCGGATACTGTCTCAGGTGCCGGAGTTTTCTTTTTGGTTAAAAGTTTCAAATCTTATAATCAGGAAGTCCTAATATTCTAAAGTCTTTGTATCTTTGCCACACTTTTTACAAAAAACAAACATAGCATGCAACTGTGGAATACATTTAGTAAAGAGGAATTGGAGCAAAAATTGCGTGAAGCTGGTCATGAATTCGTGACTATCTCATTCTATAAATACGCTAAAATTGCCAATCCTCAAATTTTCAGAGATTATTTGTACCAATTATTGGATAACCTTCAGGTTGTTGGCCGGATTTATGTGGCTAACGAAGGAATCAATGCGCAAATCTCGGTTCCGACCAATCGTTTGAATGACTTCCGGGATGATTTGTACTCGATCGACTTTTTGGATGGTGTTCGTTTGAACATTGCTGTTGAGGAAGAAGGAGCAGAATTTCCGTTTCTGAAATTGAAAGTAAAAGTCAGAAACAAAATTCTTGCAGACGGACTTTCGGATGAATCCTTCGATGTAACGAATATCGGAAAACACCTGAAAGCAGAAGAATTCAATGCATTGACGCAAGATCCGGATACGATTCTGATTGATTTCCGCAATCATTACGAACACGAAGTGGGGCATTTCAAAGGTGCAATTCTTCCGGATGTGGATACGTTCAGAGAATCTCTTCCGATTATTGAAGATGCGTACCTGAAAGGAAACGAAGACAAAAATATTGTGATGTATTGTACCGGTGGAATTCGCTGCGAAAAAGCATCTGCCTGGTTCAAACACCGTGGTTTCAAGAATGTGCACCAGTTGGAAGGCGGAATCATCAAGTATGCAAACGAATGCAAAGAAAAAGGACTTGAAAACCGCTTTATCGGGAAGAACTTTGTGTTTGATGAGCGAAGAGGTGAACGCGTGACGGATGATATCGTTTCATCTTGCCACCAATGCGGAGAACCTGCAGACGTTCATACAAACTGTGCGAACGAAGCATGTCATTTGTTGTTTATTCAGTGCGAAAAATGTAAGACAAAATATGAAAGCTGCTGTACACCTGAATGTCAGTCAATCACTCACTTGTCTTTTGAAGAGCAAAAAGAGCTACGAAAAGGGTTGAACAACAGTAATAAAATTTTCAAAAAAGGACGGGCGGAGCATTTATTGCAAAAATTGAATCAATAAAAAAACTATCTTCGACCAACAAAATCAAGGCACGTGAATTTATCAATAGACTGGAAAGTAGACTCACAAATTGTTGACGGATGGTCAACCCCGAATTTATACGGGTTGTTATTTGTTGGCGGGATGATCATCGGATACTATGTGATCCGTAAAATGTTCCGGTCCGAAGCGATTTCTGAGAAATACCTGGATAAATTGTTGTTGTATGTTGTTCCGGCAACCATTATCGGAGCACGTTTGGGACACGTTTTCTTTTACGGGCCTTACCACGACGGATTCAATGCAAAAGGTCAATTCGAAAGAGGATATTTCGACCACCCGATGGATATTTTCAAAGTGTGGGAAGGCGGTTTGGCAAGTCACGGAGCAGCGATTATGATTTTGATCATGCTGTATGTTTATTCCAAAAAAGTGGTTCATCGCCCGATGCTGTGGATCCTGGATCGCATTGTAGCGCCGATTGCTATTGCAGGATGTTTTATCCGTTTGGGGAACCTGGTGAATCACGAAATCATCGGAATACCGACCGATCTGCCATGGGGATTCAAATTCTTTAATGCAGGTCCGGAATATTTGGTGAACAATGAAGTGGTTCCACGTCATCCGAGTCAATTGTACGAGGCGATCTGTTATCTGATTTCATTCATCGTGTTGTACCGCATGTATTGGAAAACGAAGGCAAAAATGGCGCCGGGAAAATTATTCGGGATGTTTATGATCCTGATTTGGACGGCACGTTTCTTTATTGAGTTTATTAAAGTCGGACAAAACGATAACGATGATCTTTGGATGCTGAAAACCGGGCAATGGTTAAGTATTCCGTTTGTTTTGATCGGCTTGTATCTGACCTTCCGGAAAGTTCCGCAGAAAGAACAGGCAACATTTGATGAAGCGGTGGCAAAGCCTCTTCCATAAAATTGTCAAAGAGTCAAATATCCTGTTTTTGAATTTGCGTAATGCGAAATTAGAATAGTTGTTTTTTCGTTTTTTTTCAAAATGGATGATTTGTAATAACGCCTATTTTGCAATTCGCAATATTACGAATCGCCTTTATGGAAATGAGTCGAAAAATAATTTGACGTTTTTCACTTTTGATGTTATTCAGTCCTGACACTGAACGAATTCATCATAAATTATCCTAATCCGATTCAAAATAATCGTTCATGAAAAACCCTTTCTGAACTTCAAAGAATTTACCGTATCTTTGTGCCCCTTTTAGTATTGAATCAATTTCATGAAAACAAAAACACTTCGAAAAAATAAAGTAAATGTTGTAACGCTTGGATGTGCAAAGAACACCTTTGACTCTGAAGTTATGATGGCGCAATTGAAAGCCAACAAGTTTGAGGTGGAGCATGAAGCAAAACAAGACGATTCGGAAATTGTGATTATCAATACATGTGGGTTTATCGACAATGCCAAGCAGGAATCGATTGAAACCATCCTGAGATATGCCGATGCTAAAAAAGAAGGTTTAGTAGATAAGGTGTATGTTACAGGTTGTTTGGCGCAACGCTACAAAGACGATTTGGAACAGGAAATCCCGGAAGTGGATGCCTTTTTCGGAACGAGAGAATTGCCGCGCTTGCTTAAAACATTGAAAGCAGATTATAAGCACGAATTAGTCGGAGAACGTTTATTGACAACTCCTTCTCATTATGCCTATTTCAAAATAGCAGAAGGTTGCGACAGACCTTGTTCATTCTGTGCCATTCCGTTGATGCGTGGAAAACACGTTTCCACCCCGATGGATCAATTGGTAAATTCAGCGAAGAGCCTTGCTGCCCAGGGAGTGAAGGAAATTTTGTTGATTGCGCAGGATTTGACTTATTACGGTCTGGACATTTACAAGAAACGAAACCTGGCAGAATTGCTGGATCAGTTGGCAGCAGTAGAAGGAATCGAATGGATTCGTTTGCATTATGCGTTTCCGGCAGGTTTCCCGATGGATGTGTTGGATGCGATGGTGAAACACCCGAATGTGTGTTTGTACCTCGATATGCCTTTGCAGCACGGATCTACGAAAATCCTTCAGTCAATGCGACGCGGAATTACCCGTGAGAAAACAGAAGCCTTGGTGAATACCATCCGCGAGAAAGTTCCGGGAGTAGCTATTCGTACAACATTGATTGCGGGTTATCCGGGAGAAACAGAAGACGATTTCGAAGAAATGTATGAATTCGTTGAGCGCATGCGTTTCGACCGTTTGGGAATTTTCACCTACTCGCACGAAGAAAACACCCATGCATATTCGTTGGAAGACGATGTTCCGGATGAGGTAAAGCGTGAACGTGCAGATGCAATCATGGAATTACAGTCGGGAATCAGCTACGAGTTGAACCAGGAAAAAATCGGAAAAACCTTCAAAGTATTGTTCGATCGTATCGAAGGAGATTATTTCATCGGAAGAACCGAATTTGATTCTCCGGAGGTGGATAATGAAGTTCTGGTGAAGAAATCTGAAGGTTATGTCAGCATCGGGGATTTCGCACAGGTTGAAATTACATCTGCCGATCATTACGACCTGTACGGGAAATTTGTATAATTCATCTTATTTCTGAATGGAGGATAAAATTCACTTTGCGTGAATTTTCACTTCGAATATGAACAAAATTTTGTCAATTTTGAATGAAATTCTGCATGCTTTTTTCAATTCTTGACAGAAAATGACGATCACCTATTTTTTTGAACAAAACAGGGCTTTTACCAACTAAATTCTTCGATACAGGGGGAAACCCCTGAAAAACGGCCAATGTTAACTTTTTCTTAATAGTTAAAAGGTAAACGCTTATTTTTGAGTGTATTAATACTATTACTATGAGAAAAAAGTTACTATTTGTAGCGTTGTGTTTAATGACAACGGTGCCTTTCGGTTATGGGCAAGCTCAAACTAAAACCGCCGGCAAAACAACGAGTTTAGTTGTTTCTTCTAACTCAGATTTGAGTGCTCAAAAAGCAAAATTGGAAGCAAAAGAACAACAGATTAAAGAAGCTGCGAACTCTTCAAGAGCTGTTATGGGTCAGTTGAATGAGGAATTCAGAGTGTTGAAAGAAGAATATCTTCAAATGCTTTCTGTGGAATTGGAAAAAACTACAGATTCTCAATTAATCATTCAATTGAAAGAAGAGGTAGCTCGCTACAGTCAAACAACAAATTCACAAACCCGCTAATCACTGACTTATGAAAACAAGAATTTTAACTATTACAACGTGCTTGTTTAGTGCGTTCATGCTGTCCGGACTGGCTTCAAAGTCGTTTGCACAGTCTTACACGGAATCATTTGATGATATCTCATTATTGGCTGGTAACGGCTGGTTGATTCAGAACAACAGTACACCTGTAGGAAGCATCAGCTGGTTCCAGGGAACTGCAACAACTGCAACTCCAACTCCGGGTCCTTTCAATTCGTATACGGGAGCTGCTAACTCGTACATCGGAGTAAACTTCAACAGTACAGGTAGCACCGGAACAATCAGCAACTGGCTGATTACTCCGAACCGTACTTTGAGAAACGGAGACGTATTTACGTTTTATACCAGAAAGCCGACCATCGGTGCCGGACAAACGGATTATCCGGATCGTTTGGAAGTGCGTTTGAGTACAAACGGTGCAAGTACGAATGTTGGTTCAGGTGCTGCAGGAACAGGAGACTTTTCAACGTTGTTGTTGAGTGTCAATCCTACATTGACAACGAATGTTTATCCGCAGGTTTGGACTCAGTACACGATTACCATTGCTGGTCTTCCTGCACCAACATCAGGTCGTATTGCTTTCCGTTACTTTGTGACAGGAGCAGGTTCTTTGGGAACAAATTCTGATTATATCGGGATTGACCAGGTGGTTTACACGCCGTATGTTTGTCCTGCATTTACAATGACTCCGGGAGGAGCGTTGGCTGGAGGAACAGCAGGATCTGCTTATTCCGGTTCATTGACTCAGACAGGAGCACTTGGAGCACCGTCTTACGCTGTTACAACAGGAGCAATTCCTCCGGGAATGACTTTGGCTGCTAACGGAACCTTTTCAGGAACTCCAACAGCTACTGGGACATTTAACTTTGGAGTTACAGTGAGTGATGCGAGTGGATGCTCCGGATCTCAAAACTACTCGATTACAGTTGTTTGTCCGGCTAACCCGATTTCTTTCTCAGCTGCACCGGCTTTATGTGATAATGCTTCTGATTACACTTTGGTTCAAGGTTCACCGGCAGGTGGAACGTATTCCGGAACAGGAGTATCAGGAGGTACTTTCGATCCGTCATCAGGAACTCAAACGATTACTTATGATATGACCGATCCATACGGTTGTCCACACAGCTCGAATTATACGATCACTGTAAACACTGCTCCGACAGTTACACAAAGTGCTTTTGCATCTACGTGTGATAACATCGCAACAGTTGCTTTGACAGGTGGAAGCCCGGCAGGAGGAACATATTCCGGAACAGGAGTTTCCGGAACGGATTTTGATCCTTCAGCAGGAACTCAACCGATTACTTACAGCTATACAGACGCAAATGGTTGTTCAAACGATGCAACACAAACACTTACTGTAAACACAGCGCCTACAGTATCGCAAAGTGCTATCGCAGCAGTATGTGCAGATGCAGGAACAGTTGCTTTGACAGGTGGAAGCCCTGCAGGAGGAACATACTCCGGAACAGGAGTTACAGGATCTAACTTCAACGCTGCTTCCGGAACGCAAGTGATTACTTATACCTATACAGATGCAAATGGTTGTACGGATACGACAACAACTACCATCACTGTGAATCCGCTTCCAACAGTTACTTATACTTCTCCGGTTTCAACACTTTGTGAAAATCATAATCCGTTGACATTGACAGGAGGAAGTCCTGCAGGAGGAACGTATTCCGGAACGGGAGTTAGCGGTGGTGTATTGAACCCGGCGACAGCAGGAGCAGGAAATCACGCAATTGTATATTCTTATGAAGATGCAAACGGATGTGAAAACGATGCGACATTCACGATTGTTGTTGACGATTGTTTGGGATTGAACGAAAACGGACAAGATTTCGGAATGGAAATTTATCCGAATCCTACAAGCGGTAAATTCACAATGAATACGACATCAGGAGGTAACTTCTCGATTGTAAATGTAGTAGATATTCAAGGTAAAGAGGTGCGTTTCGAATCGTCAAACATCTCTGCTCAAACGATTGAAGTTGATTTTTCAAACCAGGTAAACGGAGTGTATTTCGTGAACGGATTAATCGATGGACAACGTGTAACGCTACGTGTACAAAAATACTAATAGAATGAAATAATGCTTAGAAAGCTGCTCCGGATTGCCGGGGCAGCTTTATCATAAGAAAAGTACTGTTTTCAATGAAATAACAGACTTAACCAGCTCTACAAGCAACAAACTTAAGCGTAATGAGATATTCACTGAAGGCGATTTGTATCGCCACACTACTATTTTTTGTATCTGCTGCTGCACAAGCACAAAAATTAGTCAGATATACCATTTTTGTTCACCAGGACTTTCTTTCAAAAGATCATCTTACTTTGGCAATGAATCAGATTCCCAATAAAGGAGTTTATATCAAAGAACATGCATTTGAGGTGGTTTTGGAACAGGAAAACGCAGGGGATTATGTCCGGTCTTTATTCGAATCAGCAGGGATTCCTGTATTGAGCGTCAGCGATTCAAAGTTTCAGGGGATTCATTCCTATGAAAAAGCTGGTGGAGCTGATTGTGAATCTGCGGCTTTGCTCTGTTCGAACACTTCACAAACTGCAAATAGCAATGGTGCCGGAATTCAGGAATTAACCGGTTCAAACAGAGGTTGTTTGAGTAGTGAGAATCAATCGTCCTGGTACTATTTAAATGTCCAATCGGGAGGAACTTTAACGATGACCATTTCACCCGCTAATTCCAATGATGATTACGATTTCGCGATTTGGGGACCTTTTACAAGCGCCAATGCGGGAGCTAATTGTCCGCCGACTTCAGGCCCGATCCGATGCAGTTGGTCTGCTGTGAAGGGAAATACCGGAATGGTGATTCCGTATAACGGACAAACATCTTCATCAGGCTGTGGTCCTTGGTACTGGCCTTTCGATCCATGTTACGGAATGATTACAACGACGAACAATCCTGCGGATCTTAGTGAAGGATCCGGAGGTGACAGTTGGGTGAGTCATTTAAGCACTTCAGCGAATCAAATTTACATCTTGTTAGTCGATAATTACTCGAATTCGGGGCAACCTTATTCCATGTCATTTGGCGGAACATCCGTTTTGGGATGTACCCCTGTTGTTCTGCCAATTGAATTGACAACATTTTATGCGAAGAAAACGACAAAAGGCAACGTGTTAAATTGGGCAACGCAAAGTGAAGATCGGTCCAATTACTTTACAGTCGAATGGACAACAAATCCGGTGTCCGATGATTGGAAAGAAATAGCACATGTTCCTGCTCAGGGATATTCCGAGGAAATGGTTTATTACAATGTGCTTCATTCCAATGCATCTTCAACTGAAATCAATTATTACCGATTGAATTCAACGGATCTGGACGGTTCCAGGAAAGTACACGATTCTCATATAGTGTCCGTTGATAATTCACAGGAGGCTAAAAAGGTCGAAAAGATCCTGAACCTGATGGGGCAGGAAGTCAATGAGAATTGGCAGGGAGTAGTGATTTATTATTACTCGGACGGATCGACTGAAAAAGTATACCGATAATTTTTTACTTCCGATTTATTTGTCAGATTCGGTCTGTATAAAGGAATTCAACAACAAAAGTCGTTCTGTTCAGGGAACGACTTTGTTTTTTTGCTATTTTTCAGCCATGGATATTCAAAACCGACTACTTGAACAGCTAAAAGCAAAGTTACCACCGGATACTTCTTTGGGAAAGTTATTGATGGATGATTTGGAATTATCCCGCGATTCTGCTTATCGAAGAGCAAGAGGAGAGACCGCTTTGAAGCCGGAAGAGATCAATTTGCTTTGCCAGAAATACGAGTTGTCAATTGACAAAATTATTGGTGTTTCCGGCAAAAGTGTCACATTTCAATACAATCCGATTCAGCGAACGGAGTTTTCATTCGATACCTATCTGAATGGAATCATGGATGGTTTTAAGCGAATGGTTGCGCAGAGGACACAGGAATTGTACATGTCGAACCTGGATCTGATCATTTTTCAATTGTTGAATTCCCCGGCATTACTGCGTTTCAAATTGCTTTATTTCGGGAAGTGCTACCTGAAATTGGGACAGTTGGAAAGCGTGAAGTTTCATAAAGGCTGGAAAGGGGATATTTCAGATGAGCAGTTGCAACAAATGGCTAATTTCTACATCCGGGTTAAATCAACGGAAGTAATTGGTTATGACGCCGGAAAAGGATTGATCCGCGAAATCGTTTCGTTTTACGAACTGGGCTATTTTGAAACTCCGGAAGATGCTTTGTACCTGATTGATGAAGTTGCAGGATTGGTAGAACACATCAAAAAGCAGGCTGAAATCGGGCGAAAATTCATCAAAGGACAACCGGTTATTACAGACGAAGACAATTTCCATTTGTACCTTCATCAAACGTATATCCAGGATAACACGATTATCTCGGAAACGAACGCGTACCGGATGTTGTACATTACACATAACATGCTGAATTACCTGTATACGATTGACCAGGATTACGTGAACAAGTCATTTGCAGTGTTTCATTCCATGTTGAAAAGTTGTGTGAAGATTTCGGAAGAGAACCAGCGGCAGCGAAATGCATATTTTGACAGTCTGAACCTGTTTATTGACCGCGCAAGGATTCGGATTCAGGGAACGGATTTATTCTAATTACGAATTACGAATGATTGAATTTTTAAACCTTTTGAACTAATTCAACATTCTTTCTAATTAGGAATTCTTTGAATTTATTGTTCGTTGTTTCTCGGGTGATATGTCAAAATGGCATCGCGTAAAAAGCGCTGATCCAAATGTGTATAGATTTCCGTTGTGGTAATATTTTCATGTCCCAACATGTCTTGCACAGCCCGTAAGTTCGCACCGCCTTCGATTAAATGTGTGGCAAAAGAATGGCGGAAGGTATGCGGACTGATATTCTTATGAATTCCGGCTTTATCTGCAAGTTGCTTGATAATGGTGAAAATCATTACACGCGTCAGTTGAGCACCTCTTCGATTTAGGAAAACGTAGGCTTCATTTCCTTTTTTGATCTGTAGATTTTCCCGGTCTGTTTGTGTATACAAATTGACTTCTTCCACCACACTGGGGCTCACCGGAACCAAACGTTCCTTGTTTCCCTTTCCGATTACCCGCACGAAACCTTCTTCAAAAAAACAATCTTCAAAGCGTAGGGACACGAGTTCGCTGACGCGCAAACCACAACTGTAAAGTGTTTCCAGGATTGCTTTATTTCGCTGGCCTTCATTCGTGCTGAGATCAATGACCGAAATCAGGGCGTCAATTTCTTCAATGGTCAGAACTTCAGGGAGTTTCCGCCCGATTTTTGGCATTTCCAAAGATTCTGAAGGGTCGTCTTTCCGGATTTCTTCCAGAAGCAGAAAGTCGAAAAATTGTTTCCATCCGCTGATGATTCGTGCCTGTGTACGCGCACTTAAACCCATGTCGAACAACTCTGCAACAAATTGTTTGAGATGTGCGGCCTGAACATGCTCCGGAGAAAGTGTGTAAGATTCGCAAAAGTCGCGTAACTTAGCAATATCTTGTTGGTAGGCGAAAATGGAGTTTTCAGCCAGGCTTCGTTCAATCTTCAGATAATGAACAAATTGTTTAATCGTACGTTCCCAATTTTTCAATGATGCGAATTCTAATTCTCAATGGCCCGAATTTAAATCTTTTAGGCACACGCGAGCCTGAAATTTACGGAAATCAAACGTTTTTGGATTATTTCAAAAAATTACAGACTCATTTTGAGGGAGAACTGGAGTATATCCAAACGAATGTGGAAGGCGAATTAATCAATGTACTTCACAATTCGAACCACAACGGAATTGTGTTGAATGCGGGCGGATACACGCATACCAGTGTTTCTCTTCGCGATGCAATTGCAGGAATTCAAACTCCTGTTGTCGAAGTACATATCAGCAACCTGGCTCAACGGGAAGGATTTCGCCATAATTCGTTTATCACAGCTGTCTGCGCGGGTTCGATCATGGGGTTTGGAATGGACGGATACCGCCTTGCCCTGGAATGGTTTAAAGGAAATGAGCGCGGAAAGATCGGTTATTGATTTATTTGCCGATAACATTTTCTAAAAGAAATTCTTAACTGTTTTTTCTGAATTTTGCTTGAAAGAGATTCTCCTTTTCCGAATGTTTTGACTGTTCAAAGGGCTAATCTTTTGTTTTTTTCACCTAAATAGTTTCTCACTGCTCTTCAAATGGGTAGACAAAAAGTATACTTTCGCTTGAGTATTCCCGATTTAAAGACTTCTCGTTTTCAACTTTGTTAAGGGTTAATTTCTTGTTTTTCAATTGTTTAGCCTTGTTGTTTTTTTGTTGCCTGGAATTTAATTTTCTCATTTTACGGTGTGTTTTGTGAAATTCTTAAATAGGATTTCAAGTAATTGGTGAGAACTTGAAAGAACTATCCGGAATCTATTGAAAGAGATATTTCCCTCCGAACATCAGCTCTGTAAGCTTTTTTGCGAGTGCTTTGTTATTGAAATAAATACCAGTTTTCGGTTTTCAAAATGAAGAAAATGAATGGTTTAGAAATGAAAGAAAAGCCCTGTTTTGATTTCTGATCCGGATCATAAGCCAATACCTTTGATTCACATTTAGTTGTTGTAACGATGACCGAAACTTGGTTTATGAAGATCATCCCAGGAGGAATTTCCAAAGTGCATCTGTTCGGTGTCAAATTAGTTTAGATTACGGACTTTGGATATGTAGTAGCGCGATACTTCATAGGTAGGGGAACAAACAGAAAGGAGTGAGTTAGTTTTGTGGTAGATGTGCTCCTTTCTGTAATTCCCTCGAAAAACACCTGATTAAAGACCCGATAAATATTGAATAAGTGCGCCATTACAAGGTCATACAAACCATTCACGAAGTTGTTCAGAAACCGGTTTTGTGTTTTCTGAGTAAACATGTACATTACCTACAAGCCTGTGTACCTGATTAATTGAAACAGAGATTAATAACTTACACAACATGTTGATGAAAAATTACTTAGGGTTACTATTTTTTTTACTTTCAGTGTTTAACCTCCGTGCCCAGACGCCTGAAATTGAAGAGTTGCAGCAGTTGGTGGAAACCACCAAAGGATATGAGAAAACCAACGCGCTGATAGAGCTAGGGAAGGCATATATAGTTATTGATACGGTCAAAGCAGAAAAGTATCTTGATCAGGGAAGAAAATTGGCTGAAAAGAAAGGGGATAAGAGGCTGTTAACAAAAGTAGGAGTGCAATATGCGGCACTCGATCTGAGGAAAATCGATCTTCAATCCTGTCTGAAGCGGTGTATCGAACTGATGAACGAACCGCCGGATAAACTGAAACCAGATGAATACGGAAGTCTGTTAGTTATTATCAGTAATGCTTTGGGAAAATTAGGTGTGTACCAAATGGCGATCGATTACCGGAAGGAATACCTGAAAATCAGTTCGAATCCCAAAGATATTCAGTATTTTTTTGCGGCAGATAATATCGCACAATATTACGGACAATTAGGAGTACGGGATAGTGCATTGGTGTACTTTAAAAAATCGGCAGAGATTGCGTTGGACCAAAAAATTCCGGGCTTGTACATGACCGCTTTGACCAACGTCGCTTATTATTACAATGAAATCGGAAATCTCAAAAAAAGTGACGCTTATTTTATGAAAGTTCAGAACTACTTTGATACCGTTCCGGGAAAGAATATCAAAGACAGCCTGATCTATTCTCTTTATCTGAATACGTTTGCCACAGCTTGTTTCAAGCAGCACCGGCTTGAGAAATGCGAGAGTTTGCTTCAAAAGGCAAAGGAAATCCAACAAGTTTATCATTTTCAGAAAAACACTTCGAGTGACTTTTTGGAAGTAGATTTGTACCTCGAAAAACGCAATCCGCAAAAGGCGTTGCAGATCTTGGAAAGTGTCTCGGATAAAATACAGAACAAACAGCAGGAACAGGAATATTTCAGGCTACTAGCGAAAACCAGGCTGCGCTTAGGAGATGCGAAAGGTTCGGAAGCAGCCCTGGAAAAGTATACCAAAATAGCAGAGTCCGGGGAAAATGAAACGGAAATACAGCGGAGATTGGTTGATTTGACGAAGTCGCAGTTAAAACAAACAGTTGAAAATTTGAAAACAAGCCATCAGCTGGCTCTGAAGGAGCGGGATGTGGAACGTTTGAAGAAAGCTCAGATGTATAACTGGATAATTGTGATCGTCATCTTTGTACTGATCATTATTGGTTTTGTTGTCTTGCGGATGAAAAAGAACAAGCGGATTTTTGAGCTAAAGACGAAACTTTACGAAGAAAAACAAAAACTGAACCAATTGAAAGAAGCACAGCTTCAAAATGAATTGATCTTTAAAGACCAGGATCTAACAGACCTGGCGATTCATATAAACCGGAAAGGTGAATTCCTGGAAGGGCTTCAAAAAATGTTTTCCGACTTACGTAAAAAAGCGGTTTATGATGAACAGATTATCAATAAAGCCATTCTGGATATGAAGGAAGAAATCCGCTACGATAAGAATCTGCTGACCATGCAGGACCAGGTAGATAAGATTAATCATAAGTTTTCTCATTACATGTTGACGAACTACCCGGATATGACCCCGGTAGAAATTGAAGTCTGCTCGTTGATCCGTCTCAATAAATCATCTAAGGAAATTGCTTCCGTTAAAGGAATTGAAGAATCGTCCATTAAAACATACCGTTACCGGATCCGGCAAAAATTAGGACTGCTTGAAAAAGAAAATTTGAATAGTTTTTTGGTCAATCTTAAAATTTAATTTTCTATATAAGTGATTGTTATTCAGGGTGTTTTTGGTGAACAAAAAGTCATCACGGCTATTTTGGTGTGTTTTATCGACTTATCTTTCAATCGTAAGTAATTAAAAAAGTTGGCTGCGCCCATTAGTCAGATCCCTTTTTTTCACAATCAAATAGTTTAGTTGTTATGGGTTTCAAGATTACGAGCCCGCAGGAGCAATTCTGCGGGTTTTTGTTTCCCTGCGAAACCGAACGGAAAAGGAAAAGTGTTTTGGGAATGCTTTGAGTGACTGTTTCCAATACATCAGAATAATCTTTTAATGTTTCTCATAACAATTTCAAACGAAGGGAATTTAGAACAGTTGATTCTATTTAATTCCAATCCGGGGCCGGTTTAAAGCGATCTGACAAATGAACCGGAATGATTTTCAGATGAGCATATATGAATCTGAAGGATTTTAAGTAAACAAAAAGTCATCTCGGTTATTTTGAGGTGTTTTATCCGCTTATCTTTCGTTCAGTAAGTAGTGTTAATGCTTGCTGGTAGTCACCCATCTATCGGCAATCATTTAAAGATCAGATAGTTTTAGAAGTGGGTCAAGACAAAAGCCCGTTGAAGAAATTCGGCGGGCTTTGTGCGTTTTTATGGGGCAGATTGAGCCGCAAGAATAGTTTTTGTTCCGGTCGTTTTCATAAGCCGGATTGCATCCCATTCGCAGCAAGTTTATTTGGTAAACAAAAGGTAAACAGCCTGGTTTTTGTATTGCTTTCGGGAATATCTTTCGATTTAGTAAATAATGGTAGATAACTGATTGCGTAGACCAAATCAGTTATCAAGTTAGGTAACTTTAGGTAAGACCCGCTGATGAGGTAAGGCGGGTTTTGAATTTTAAACTAACCGGTCTTCTTTCTTTATCACGAGAAATCCTCCATCAAAAAGAGAACTTTATCATTGCCAATTTAAACTTTAGAAACAAAGCTTGATCTTTAATGGAAATTCCTGGTTTTCCCCCTTTGGAGGGGGATAAAGGGGGAGGAAAGTATTTAACTTTTCACTTCAGGGACTTTAAATTCAATTTTTTCTTTCAGTCCTCGGCCATATTCGTAAAACTCATCTCGAAAGTGCTCTGTTTCAAGTGTGATGAGTCGTCCAAGCCCTAATGCAATAATCTTGTTGATACTGTCATTGTTTGTATGAAGAACTCCAAAGTTTCTCCAGGTTATGGCATGTGAATAAACTTTCCCGATTCCTTCGATATAGCCATAATTGGAATTGGCATCCATTGCGAATTCATGGTTTTCATTCGTTAAAAGAGAAACTCCCAATCTTTGATCACCAACTTCAATGAAACTTTGAGCGATTAAAGAATCTTCTTTATCAATGGCTAAAACCTGTGATCTTGGAACGGAATCTTTGCTTGAAAACCTTCTGGCACTGGATAAATAATAGAAAGTGGTTTCTATTTTATTCTCAGCCTTACCACACTTCATATCACACACTTTCGGTGAAAACACCAACAACCCGATTCCAATCAACGCTGGCAAAGCCTGAACGAAGAAGATTTTCTTATCGGCTGTGAGAGCGCCGTAGATTCCGGCAACTGCAACGCAAATCAGGAAGAAAAGACTGATATTGAAATGCCAGTCCTTGTTACAAATAAAGAAAGTCCAGATTAAACCTGCAGCCAAAAAACCGTTATATAAACCTTGATTGGCAGCAAGTGCCTTGGTTTTCGGGAACAAATCCTTGTCGAAATTCTTGAATGATTTGGGACCTTTGGTAGTCCAGGCAAACATTTCCAGCCACATAATGTAAATGTGGAACAAGGCAACAAGCCCGATAACAATTTTAGCTGCAATTTCCATGGTTTCTGAGTTTTAAAGTGATTTGACTCCGACAATGGAATACATCATCGGGATGTTGTTTCCTAAATGCTGAATGCGGAATTTCCCGGGCTCAAATTCAACGGTATGTGCAAAGCAGTCGTAATTTGCGAAATCATATTCCTGCAAATCCTGAAGCTGAATTCCGTGTCGCAATAAACTTCCGATTACTTCCGACATTGCATGATTCCAGCTCACGGAAGTAGCGTGAATCGGTGCGTCGCGGTCTGCGTAAGTTCCTGAAGTTGTTTCAACAATCGGATCCGATTTGAAATAACGGTATCCTACCTTTTGAAAATCGTCGTCGAACATCCAAACCACCGGATGAAATTCTACGAATACGAACTTTCCTCCTGGTTTTAAAAAATGTTGAATCACAGAAGCCCAGCGATCCAGGTCGGGAAGCCAGCCAACGGTTCCGTAAGAAGTGAAAACGATATCAAACTCTCCTTCCAAATGCTGTGGAAGATCAAACAAATCACAACACACAAATGTTGCATCTGCTTGTGTTAATTGAGCCAATTCACGTGCTTTATCGATCGCTTTGTCGGAAAGATCCGCACCAACAACACTTGCTCCCATACGCGCCATTGAAATCGAATCCTGTCCGAAATGACATTGAAGGTGCAAAATCCGTTTTCCTGTGATATCGCCTAACAGGGCAATTTCCGTTTCCTTTAATGAGCTTTGTCCCTTGATAAAATCCGCTACGCCATAGAATTCAGACTCTACGTGCGGTTCCACACGCTGATTCCATTGTTCGCGGTTAATTTCCTTGTAATTCTCCATGAATTTCTTTTTTTCTGTTTTTTACTTCGTCAAATGTTTCGTCGTAGTCAGGTCGTAGTGTTCCCATCCAGCGATCCCAAAAAAGGAAATACAATCCGTAATTTCCCTTAAAATGCTTGTGGTGCTGGTTATGTGCAACGGAAGTGTTGATCCATTTCCCGATCCACGTTTTCTGAAATCCCGGAGGAAACAATTCAAATCCTAAATGCCCGTAAACGTTGATGATGAACTGTCCGAACAAGAAGAAGATGAATGCACTCGGATGTACAGGCAAAGTAAAGGCAATAATCGGAATAATGAGCCCTTCCAGGATGCTTTCCGTGAAATGGAACGAGTAAGCTGCTAACGGGGTTGGGTTGGTGGATTGATGATGTACAAAATGAATGTGCTTGAATAATTTCGGATGATGAATTGCCCGGTGCATCCAGTAAAAATAAGTGTCATGCATGAGAAACATCACCGGAATCGTAAACAAGTAATAAATGATTCCGTATTGATCAATGCTTTCATACAAATTGGTGTAAGGTCTCCAGACAACCACAACTAAGAGAAATAGTGTCGAGAAAATAACAGTTGTCTGAACGGAATACAAAACCTCTGCTACCACTTGCTTTTTCTTCGGGAAGATTTGCTGAATCTTTTGCCGGAATAACTGGCTTCTGAACAAGACATAAAACACGAAGTATGCACCTCCCGCAATCAGTAAATAGCGAAGAGAAATGTAATAAGCAATTCGTGCCCAAATTTCAGATACCGTTTCCATGAATTTTTGAAATCAATTAAAGTTCGGAAAATTATTTGAATTACGACCCGGGGATGTTGTGAGCGGAAAGTAATTGACGCTAAAAACGAATTAGTTTGAAAGGTTGAATACCTGTTTTTTAGTGAGTGGAAATACTCTTTGAATGGTATTTGAAACCTTCATTAGGCTAGAATTGGGTATTGATGTTAGCTTCTTTCGCAATGTATTTTTGCAAAAAAAAATTGTAAAGAAAAGTAAAACAGACAATTCGTGAAAAATTTCATTTTCTTCATTTTCCTGGTTTTTAGTTCGTTTGCCATGTCCCAAAACGGGGTCATAAATGGAAAAATCAGTGAAAATAACCAAGCGGTTCCTTTTGTAACGGTTTCATTGGATGGTACGGAATTAGGCGCTATTACGGACGAAAATGGTCAGTTTTCCATTCCAAATGTTCCTTATGGAAAATATGTGTTGAAGACGCAAAGTGCTGAACACGATCCGCTGGAAAAACCCATGCATCTGAACCAGCCGGTTTTGAATATGGGAACGCTTTCGGTAAAGAAAATAGCGGCAATCGATGAGGTAACCATTTTAGCGAAATCGAAAGTTCAGGAAGTGAAAGAACAACCTTTTGCAGTCGAATCAATCGATATGAAACCCGTTCAGAATTTAAACCTGAATGTGAACCAGGTATTGAATCAAACAACCGGAGTCCGGATTCGTGAAAGCGGAGGTTTGGGGTCTGATTTCGTGTTTTCCCTGAGTGGTTTTACAGGAAACCAGGTGCGTTTCTTCCTGGATGGACTTCCGACTGATGTGATGGGAAGATCATTCAGCATCAATACCATCCCGGTGAATAATGTGGAACGCGTGGAAATTTACAAAGGCGTTGTTCCAATTCAATTGGGAGCCGATGTTTTGGGAGGAGCTGTCAATATTGTGACCAACAATGCGGTTCGGAATTTCCTGGATGTTTCCTATGGTTTCGGGTCGTTTAATACCCACCAGGCAAGTGTTGTGGGACGCTACACAACGAAAAAAGGATTCATCATGAGCGCCAGTGCGTTCTACAATTATTCCGACAACAATTTCAAAGTCGATGTGAACCTCTTTGATAAAAAGACCGGGAAAATTGATGATGAAACAACGAAAGTGGCACATTTCAATGACGCTTTCAAATCTGCAACCGGAATGGTCGAAGTGGGTTTCGTGAATAAGAAATGGGCGGATCGTTTGTTGATCGGTTTGATCGGAAATACGACATATAAAGAAGTGCAGCAGGGAGCAAACATGACGATCGTAGCCGGAGAAGTACGCCGCACGGAGCAAAGTCTGATTCCTACCCTGAAGTATGAAAAATCAAATTTGTTTATCAAAAACCTGTCGCTGAAAGTTTCCGGTTTGTACAGCTCCGTAAAGCAGCAATTGGTCGATACGAGTTCCCGCATTTACAATTGGGAAGGCGGATATACCAGTAAATTATTGTCAAATACTTCCGGAGAGTTGAATTGGTACAAAACGCTTTTTACTTTTAATGACCGTGCGGGTTTGGCGCTTGCTTCCCTGAATTACAAATTGGGAAAATACCATCAGTTTACCATCAATAATACGTATTCCACGATTACACGCGTAGGGCATGACCCGATTAAACAAGGGCCTTTGTCGTTTGAAGATCCGAATACGCTGACGAAGAATTTTACCGGAATCGCTTACCAGCTGAAACTGTTCAAAGATCGCTGGACGACTTCTGTATTTGCGAAAATGTTCAACATGTGGTCCGAATTATCCAAAGAGAACGATGAAACCAAATCAATTGATCGCATTCAGAACCAATTTCGACTTCCCGGATATGGAATCGCGACGAGTTATTTCGTGTTGAGCTATTTGCAGTTGAAAGCTTCCTTTGAAAGTGCGTACCGCTTGCCGGAAGGATACGAAGTATTCGGTGACGGGTTGCTGCTTCTGCCAAATCCGGATTTGAAACCGGAGCAAAGTCAGAATATCAATGCCGGATTTTTATTCGGAAAACGTTTCAAAAAGCACTTGGTCAATGTGGATTTCAATTACATGTACCGCTTACCGGAAAACCTGATCCGGAATGTAGCGATCGGAATTACTTCCCGTTACGAAAACCTGGCGCAGGCTAAGGTGAATTGCTTTGAAGGTGCTGTGAGTTATTCCTACAACGACCTATTCAGAATCGAAGTCAACGCAACGTACCAGAATATTTTGAATGCTTCATTGAAAGACAGCGGAGAACCGGATGATTTGTACGGAGACCGGCTTCCGAATGCACCGTATCTTTTCGGAAATGCCTCTTTTACCTTTAATACCAAACCTTTCGGTAAATACAAACAGCGAATCAGTTTCAACTGGACAACTTCCTATGTCGAAGAGTTCTATTTGAAATGGTCGAGTTTGGGTTCAGCCAACAGCAAATTCATTATTCCGAGACAAGTTTACAGCAATGCTTCCGTGAGTTTTACCAGTCATTCAGGACGTTACAATATATCCGTTTCGTGCATGAACCTGACAGACGCATTGTGTTATGATAATTTCCGGGTGCAGAAGCCGGGACGAAGTTTTAATGTCAAACTACGCTACTATCTGCAACAAATATCAGAGCGGAAGTAATGAAGAATAAAGCATCGCTTTCAAAAGAGAATCCGCGATGGAGGAAAGAAGAAAAGTTAAACGCAAACAAAAAAGCAACATGAAAACAAAAAGCACGTTGGTGATTGCTGTAATTGCCCTTTTGGGAATGACAACAATTGCTTCTTGTAAAAAGAAGAAAAAAACGGGAGAAGAGGAAACTGTTCCGGCATCCGGATACGTTTTAGGTTTGAAAACAACCAGCGCAGGTGTTGATGCCGAATACCTGGTTACTTCCGAAGATTTGATGTCGGGAACAATTTCAGCATCCGGAAACGGAATTGAACAAATGGGGTGGATGTATTACCACAAGGTCGGAAGTAAGTACCTGGCGATGGATTATACCAACAACATTTGTACAGGATACAAAATCGAAAACAATACCTTGTCATCTGCCGGAAGTTTTGTGTTTGACCGCCTGGATGTGTTGACAAATACTTCCAACGGAAATGTATTTGCGATCAGCGCTCCTTGGGGAGGTGGTTCTTTCGATTGTAAATTTATGAACCTGAATCCGAATTCGATGTCCATTACGTCTACTCAGAATGTCGTGTTCAACGTATTGTACAACGACACGATGGCGCAATTGAACATGTGGCCTACAGGTTCTTACATCGCTGACGGGAAATTGTATGTTTCTTACTATCCCTTGCACGGAGCTTCCTGGGATACTCCAAGAACAGATACAGCTTACGTGAACGTTTACACCTATCCGGGATTGAATTTCGTGACGACCATGAAAGATACGCGTACAGGACCAATCGGGTATTACGGAGGTTCACCGGCAATCATTGAAGATGAAAACGGAAACCATTACACCATTTCGACTTGTTCTCTGGCGGCAGGATATACACAAGCTACCAAACCTTCCGGAATTTTGAAAATCAATGCCGGAGACAATGTATTCAATAGCAGCTACTTTTTCAACACGGAAGCATTGGGATACAAAATCTTAACGGGAGCATACGTTGGAAACGGCAAAATGATTGCCCGTGTAGTACCAAATTCAGTAGACGCAACGACTGCCGGAGCATGGGCAGCTTTTGGAATTGATGTTCCGATTCATAAGATTGCTATTCTTGATTTGAATGCACAAACATTACAGATCGTGAACGATGTTCCTGCTCATGGCGGACAGTATTATACACCGTTTCACATCGAAGACGGAAAAGTATACATTTCAGTAAATACAGGTTCAAATGCATGGATTTACCGTGTGGATCCTGCTGCAGGAACTGCTCAACAAGGAGCAACTATTTCCGGAAAATCTGTTCAGTGTTTCTTTAAATACTAAACATCTCCGGTTCATAGCAAGCTGGGAAGCCATCGGGAAACCGGTGGCTTTCTTTTATCTGTAAATTTAACATGGGGAGCAGAAAAGATTTCTAATTTTGCATCCAAAATCCGATAAATGAAATCTGTAGCTCTCCTTCTTGCGTTAGTTCTCGCTTTCCCTCTTTTTTCCCAGGATAAAGTAGAAATCTGGAAACCGAATAAAAAAGGTTCGTTTTACATCTATTGGGGATGGAATCGCGGAGCATATACCAAATCGGATATTACATTCACAGGAAATTCCTACAATTTCACATTGAACAACGTCATCGCAAATGACAGGCAGTCGATTTTCCGTGCGAATTTGTACCTGAATCCGGCTACGATGACCATTCCGCAATACAACCTGCGTTTGGGATATTATTTCAAGGATAAGTACGAAATCTCCATTGGTTCGGATCACATGAAATACGTGATGAAGAATTTCCAGACGGTAAAAATGGACGGACATATTGAAAATTCCGGAACTCCGTATGACGGTGTTTACAACAACCAGGACATGTACCTCGATACTTCGTTTTTGTTGTTCGAACACACGGACGGATTGAATTACCTGAATGCAGAAATTCGCCGCTCGGATGCCTTGATCAACGTGAAGCATTTCAACTTAAGTGTGAACGAAGGAATTGGCTTCGGTTTGTTGGTTCCAAGAACGAATACAACGCTATTGGGAAATCCGCGCCACGATGAATTCCATTTGGCAGGATACGGAATAGGCTTGGTTGGAGCAGTGAAACTGAGTTTCTTCAAGTATTTCTTCATTCAAAGCGAAGCGAAATACGGATTCATTCACATGCCGGATATCCGCACAACGAGAAATCCTGCCGACAAGGCGAAACAGCATTTCTTTTTCATGCAGTACAACATCGTTTTCGGGGCGCAGTTTCAATTGACGAATCGCGTGAAGAAACATTAAGTCTTAATTGGTCTAAAAGAAAACGCTAGTTTCTGACAATGCTTTTTCAATCTTATAGGAAGAAAACTGTGGGAAAAGCTTTCAGGTGTAAAGAGTAATGTAGTTTTTTACCTTTCAAAAATTGTATCCGATGCCGAATCGCCAGGACAGATCAAAACGACGCGGGTAATTATTCATATGATAATCTTGTTGTATCTCTTTAATTACTGTTTTATTACTCAGATACAAAAAACCAAGTAAATCAACCTTTGAAAAAATGGTCAACCATTTACTAGGTGTATATTCGATGCCTGCTCTCATGTTTATTCCAAAATCATTTAGTTTTCGGCTCTTCTTGATAGGTTCATAATATACCTGGTTTGCGTCATTATAATGAGGCAAATAATCCACCAGAATGGATTCATTACCAATTCGGTAATTTAGCCCTCCACCATAGGTTAAATTGAATTTTGATATAGGCAGACATCTTTCATAAGTAGCATTAATGGTGTTATACTTTATTTCGGTAATAGCATTTTTTAATTCGGTAATGACATTCAAATAAGAACTTTTATGATACATATATTCAAGCAGGACTGCATTTTTAGTGTTCAGTTGACGTCTAAATTGCCCTCCGAATGAACTGTATAATAATTTGCGAAAGGGTTCGTATTTGTTGCGATAGTTTGTATTAATCATTGGTGTGCCATCAAAAAAACAATGAAACAGACCTGTCTGTAGTGTTATTCTATTCTTTGCCTTTCCAAGAATGGTATCAGTTGCAATTTTTCCATAGTTAAAACCTACTCCAAATCTCCATGAAATAGAATATTTACTAGGAATGTTTTTGTGATAAGAAGCAGTATAAGACTTCGAGAAGTTAATATCATTCTTTTGGTAAACTGAACCTAGAAAGTTGAAGTTGGAGTAAATTGTGAGCCATTTGATAGGTGTATATTCAATACCCGCTTTTAGATTTAAACCTACATCCTCACTGTAATAACCCGTAACATAAGATTCTGTAAAAAAACCATTGTCGAACGCATAGTGATGAAGTTTTCCACTCCCCCAAGAATAAGAAATCCCTGCACCATATTGAAAACTCCAATGTGAATCAATCAGTAACGAACGGCTATAAAAGCCTGTGATGAATTTTCGTTCTTTATTCATAAATTGGGCTGGTGCGTTAGCATTCCCCTTATTTAATGTGTATTGGTAAGCTCCTTGAAAATTCATATATTCTAAGGAGATTTGGGATTTTTTAATTCTGTGCATGAATTCAATACCTCTAAAATCAAAAAGGAAATCGACTATTCTAGGTTTATTTATGTTAGGAGAACCATCAAAAAAACAATTGAATAACCCCGTTTGAACCGAAATTCGATTGCTTTTTTGGGAAAAAACTGCATTTGGGATAATGATCCCAAATGCAGTTAAAAGATATAGTTGTTTAAGCATTATTGTATTACAATACGTTTTACCAAATCCTGACCCTCAATCAAAAAGTGAGCAAGATACATCCCTTTATCCAAAGATGAAAGGTCTACCTGAAAACAGTTTAAATAATAGAGAGTTGATTCAACTTTTTCTAGCTGATAATGAAAAAACAATTAAAAAATAAAAAACGATACGCAAACGGAGATGTTAGTTTTCAAGGTCTTATTACTTACACAGTAAAAGGAATTGACTTTAAGGAAATATTAAATGTTAATTTAATCAATGCCAGCATTGATTATGGAAAAATCAGATTGGATGATGGTTCAACTATTAATTCAAGTAATTTCCACATGGACTTTAACCATACGTTTCAAAAATACACATTCGACAAAAATGGATTTCTTGATATCGAGGATTCTTCTTCACGAATTGGAAACTATAAAGTAAGAATAATTGAAGTTAATGAATAAGATGAAGTTCTTTCAGATTCATAATGTTTTTTCTAACGATTCAAGTTGTAATATTCGATCTAAATCTTCTATCAAAAAGTTTGACATTTTTCTTTAATAAATTAGGAGATACAGGAAGTTTTCAATGACTTATGGTGGGTTTTATACCCGTATTTTTAGACTATATGTGTTCAGTGAATTTGTGTAAAAACTACAAGCTTATACAATATCAAGGACAGCGTTATCAGCAGACAAACCGCGTGAAGAAACATTAATTATTTTGTTTTCTTCTCCGAAAAAAGCAAGATTTTAGGATCTCCCGCCTGGCCTTCGTTGGAAATGTACAAATCTCCGTTTGGCATCACGGCAATACCTTCCGCTTTATTGAATTTCAGCGTATCGAGCACTTCAAGATGTTTGATTGCTCCTGTTTCATCGAACACAAACAAATAATAATCCGAAGCGCTCAGTACATAAAGCAATTTGGATTTGGGATGAATGTAAATTGCTGAAATCTGGAATTTGAGCGCCACATCCAGTTCATTCGGATTTTTCTTGCTGGGTCTTGTGGGAAGTTCAATGTTTTTCTTCTTTGCAAAATCTTTGATCACCTGGATGTCATAAACATAAAGCGGTTCTTTTTGCAAGGTGTTACTTTGAAGATCGAAAGCATAAATCGTTCGCAGATTCTTGTATTCAGCTCCTTTGGCAATTTTACTTTTCGAACCGATCAGCAAGCGTTTATTGGCTTTGTCGTAGCATAATCCTTCGTTGTCCTTATTCGGAATCCCGGTTTGAATGGAATCGATCTGTTGTTTTTCTTTTTGGAAATCGTGAATCCGGAACAAAACCCCATCGCTGCGCAATACATACAAATCTTTCCCTGCCGGAGCAATTCCTTCGTAATCTCCCGGGCCCGCGAAGACGATCTTGCGGATCACTTCCTGCTTTTTCAGATCATATACGAATGCAATTCCTTCTTCGTCCTGGATACAAACCAATGTTTTCGAATCAATGATACTCAATCCGGAAACTTCTCTCAATTCAGGTGGAAGAATGATCAGTTTGTCTTCCTGTTTCAACGAATAGGGAATGTTGTCCTGGGCATCGGTCATATAAACCGCCCCGATAATGAATAAAAGACTGATTGCTACAATGCGTTTCATTCCTTAAAATTAAAAAAGTACTTGAAGGGGAACGTGGATTTAAGATGTATTAACGAATACTACTGATTTGCGGTCATTTCGTGGTAAAGTTTCGCACTTCGGATTAATTCCCGTAGCTCTTTCTTCTTCAGCAGCGTTTTGGAAATTTCCACGTATCGGGTTTTCTTTCCTGTTCCGGTTAGTAAACCGTGTTTGTTTGAAAGTTCAGCACCTTTACTGAAGGAAAGTTTCAGTCCTTTTTGGGATGGAAGTAACACGCATACCATGCCTTTGTATCCCGGGCCATAACTGAATGCAAGCATTTTGGCCGGAATATCCAGTTCCTGCTGACTATCCGGTAACTCCTGCTCAAGCAGCAATTGCGTTTCAAGAAAAAGTTCCTTGACAGTTTGTGAGTAGGCTCCCAGGAAGATTGCTAAAGATGGATTCATTACAGATCGAATTTCCGTTGGTTTAAGTCTTTGAATTTATAAACCTTTTGGATATAAAGCGCCCACAAAATACTTCCCCTGTAAAAACGGATAGGAACCTTCGTGTCCAGTTTTTTCCATTTCTTCCGTTCTTTGATACTGGATGGAAGGTGCTTGTAAAAGGACATGTGCGCTCTGAAAACCGCCCAAAAGTGTGGAAATTGACCCCGGAGTAAAAACACAAATGCAGCCAAAGCGTCGAAGCAAAGTCTTCTGAAAAGGACATACGTCAAACCGCTTCGCTGATTTTTATGGATCATCAACAAGCTGTTTCTGAAATTCAGAAAGGTTTTTTTCGGATTCATGTAGTTCAAAGTACCGCCACCGACATGATAAACCACGCTTTCCGGGTTTACTTCAAAATGAAAGCCCAGGCGTTGAATTCTCCAGCACAGATCGATTTCCTCCATGTGGGCAAAGAATCGTTCATCCAAACCACCGGTTTCCCAATACAAATCAGCACGGATCATTAAACAGGCGCCTGTTGCCCAGAAAATCCGGGAAGGATAATCGTATTGACCTTCGTCTTTTTCAACATGATCCATGATTCTCCCGCGACAGAAAGGGTAGTGGTACTTATCGAGAAAACCTCCCGAAGCACCCGCGTGCTCGAAATTTCCTTTGATTTTGAACGAGTGAACCTTGGGTTGACATCCTGCAACCTGTGGATTTTTCATCGTTTCAATCAGCGGTAAAAGCCAGTCTTTACTCACTTCTACGTCACTGTTCAATAAAACGTAATAATCAGCCTTCACCCGTTTTAAGGCATCGTTATAACCTTTGGCAAAGCCTCCGTTTGATTCATTGATCACAATTTCCAAATCCGGGAAGTGTGTTTTGGTCCACGCAACGGAATCGTCCGTTGAGGCATTATCTGCCAGGACTACCCGAAACGGTTTCGAGTATTCAATCACTTGTGGAAGAAACTGTTCTAAAAAGTGTTTACCATTCCAGTTGAGAATGACAACGGCTATGTCAGGATATTGCACAGATAGTTTTAGTCTTGTTTATAGTAGTAACCGCTATTTGTACCAAATTGACCCGATCCGGAGTTACTGTCAACATTCTGGCCGGAATTGTTTCGCTTAACCAGCATTTCCTGCCACTTGTAGTTTTGCTGTTCCCCAAACATGTCGGAATGCAGCAAACGATAAGCATTGTTTACCAAATCCGGGTTGTAGAATACGAAACGCTTGTTGCTGAATGTTTTGATCTTGTAGTAATGCCAGATTTCGTAAGGGTATTCTGACGGAGAAGTTTCTCTTACAATGATGGTGTTGGGCTGTCCGTACTGTAAATAAACACGTCCGCGGTCGGTTTCAAAACCGCTTTGGAAATTGTTTCCGTAATTTGCTTCAACCAGGGCCACATTTTTCTTGTAAATCATCCATTGGTTGTAGGCATCGTTTCCGGCAGTCTGAATCCAGAATTGCTGAATATGTTTGCGGCACAGATCAGGACTGTTTGCCTTCAAGGTTTTGATGATCGATTTCACTTCGGCAGGTCTTGCAATCGGAATTAAACTTCCCAGGTAGTATTTCAGGGAATCGTCCGTAATGGAAGCCTGGAAAGCCGGATTCAGAATAATATCCTCCACATTTTCCTCTTTCATTTCAATATCGTTGACACGCTCAAAAAAGTAATCTGCAGGTTCCCCGATCGTTTTACTGTTTTTGTCAATGATCTCCAGAGTCAAATGGTAAGATCCGGAAGGCAGTTTGGAAATATCCATATTTCTGAAAACGGGAACTACCGGGCCTGGTTTAATTTTCGTGAAACGCGTAAAACCGGGCATTACCTGGTTGGTTTGGGAAGAAACAACCAATTGTCTTAAACCGAAAGTGCTGTCCTGGATCAGGTTGGTATTGTATAATTCCACATAGTAAGGAATGCGCGACATCGACTGACTGTAAAAGTTTGAAATCCGGGGAATGATCTCGTAACCGCTTTTTTGGAACGGAGATTCCAGATTCGTACTCGGAGTAGCAACTTCTGCAATCAGGATATCCGAAGTGGATACTTTGGAAGTAATTTCCGCAACTTGGATCTCAAGTTTTCCTTCTAATGCCTTTCCTTTTGAAATAAGGTCTTTTAAGTTTACGTGAGCGGTATAATTTCCGGGTTGAAGCGGAATATGCAGATTGTCAAAAAAGTCTTCTACAATTGAATCACGCATTCTTGGGCTTTCCAGTACAAAACCGTCAACGTAAACTGTGTCACCGCTTGGCTCGCTGGTAATAACAGCTGATACGGCAATCTTTGCCTGTAAAACGGAATCAACCGCAGCAAACTGAATGGTATAAGCAACGAATTGAAATTGCAGATCGATATACGGACCTTGTTCTGGCGAGTAATAATTTTTGTAATCAATAAACGCTTTCATTTGATTTTTCTGCCCAAACGAATTTGAGAGAAGAACAAATAACGGTATTATCACCAAACATAGTTTTTTCATAGTATAAATATGTAACGTAAAGTTAGTGAATTTGGCTGGGTTTAGAGGAAATGATTCTTCAGAAATGAAAAATTATTGAGTAAACGGTACTGATTTTCAGATAACAAGTAAATAACTTTTATTTTTTTTTCAATTAACACTTGCCGAAAAGGAAAATAGCACTACTTTTGTCGCGGAGAGTTGGCAGAGTGGTCGATTGCGGCGGTCTTGAAAACCGTTGTACCGAGAGGTACCGGGGGTTCGAATCCCTCACTCTCCGCAGGAAATTGAACCCGTTTTAGCATCGCTAAAACGGGTTTTTTCATGGAGATATATTCCAGATGGGAGGCGATACATCTGGATATATGTATTATTCGCACCCAAACCATTTTTACAATAGAAACTTTGTTATATTTTCCCGCAAATGCACAAATATTGGAGGTGTTTACCAGTCGCCTCTTGCCCCTGTAAACCCTGTGAAATTCTGTGTTTATACAGTTCAAAGCGAGTGTAGCCTGTCCCGATTTTCGGGAGTAGCCGAGCTAAAAATTTGCGTATTGTGGGAGACATTAAGTCTGGGCGCGTATTGTGATTAATCCCCGATACATCGCCTCCCTCACTTTCATTATACATCGCGTCCAGACACAGTTATTTTTCTTATTTTCAACAGATGAAGTGCCATTATTCAAAAAGAACAGCCTTCTATGCAGTTTTTACGTTGCTTTTTCTTGTGTTGGAATCTAAAAAATAGCTGAAAATGAAAAAAATACATCTGATCATCCTGCTCTTTTTATCATTGCCTGTTTTGGGGCAAAATGTAAACGATAAAATAAAACTGTTTGAGAACAACCTGATTCATTGGGATCAATCGCGAACGAAGAAATGGACTTTGAAAGAACGGATGGCATTCTACGATATGAATGCAGTAAGTATTGCAGTCATTAAAGATTACAAGGTCGAATGGTTCAAAGCTTATGGATTCGCTGATGTTTCAGAAAAGAGAATTGCAACTCCGCAAACACTTTTTCAAGCCGCTTCAATCAGTAAATCCATCAATAGTCTTGGTGTTTTAAAATTGGTTCAGGAAGGGAAATTAGATTTGGATAGTGATATCAATCATTACCTCATTGATTGGAAATTCCCCTACGATGAACTGTCCAAAGGAAAGAAAATCTCCATCACGCATTTATTGAGTCACAAAGCCGGTTTGACAGTACATGGTTTTGCAGGTTATGAAAAAGGAGCAAAATTGCCAACTACCATTGAAACGCTTAATGGACTGCAACCTTCCAATTCACCTGCTGTACGTTCCGCATTTGAACCTGGACTGAAGTTTCAATATTCCGGTGGTGGAACGACGATCACGCAGTTGATCCTTGAAAATGTGACCGGAGAAAGATATGAGGATTACATGCAGAAGAATGTTTTGGGAGCATTGGGAATGAACGAAAGCTTTTACAATCAGCCACCTCCGGAAAGTAAAGCCACCTTGCTTGCGACCGGTTACAATGCCAATGGAACGGAAGTGAAAGGAAAATACCACGTTTACACGGAAAAAGCTGCTGCCGGTTTGTGGACGAATCCAATGGATTTGGCAAAATACATCATCGAAACACAATTGTCCGTATTGGGGAAATCCAATAAGATCTTGTCGCAGGAAATGTCAGTCAAAAGACTTGAAAACAACTACGGAGTGTTTTTCAATAATTTTGAAGGAACCAGGTATTTCGGGCACAGCGGCGGAAACGAAGGTTTTGTTTGTTATTACGTAGGAAGCTTTGAAGATGGAAACGGGATGGTCGTGATGACAAATGGTTCGAACTTCGGATTAATCGAAGAGATTGTGTGCAGTGTTGCCAGTTTGAATAAGTGGAAAAATTATCCGCTTGAATTGCGAAAAGAATCGATTGCTTTAAGTATCCGGAAAACCTGTGAAAAGGACATTGATAAAGGGATCGCATTGTATAAAAAGCTGAAAAAGGATCACAATGCCGAATACAATTTTTCAGATGAAGATGAATTGAATATGCTTGGTTACGAGTTTTTGCGAAACGGAAACATAGAAGCTGCCATTAAAATCTTTGATCTGAATGTGAATGAATTTCCAACTTCCGGGAATGCATATGACAGTCGTGGGGAAGGATATTTCAATAAGAAAGAATATCAATTAGCGAAAAGGGATTACTTAAAATCATTAGAGCTTGATCCGACGAACCAAAATGCGAAAGAAATGCTTTTGAAGATCAAAAAAGAAATCGGGGAATAAACGGAGGCGAATTTATGGGAAGTTTGCAAACCATTTTCGAACAGAGGTGGAAAATTGCCGGATTCTGACTATCTTGGAATCTGACTCCATAACCATGATGCAACACGTTTATACAATCACGGGCATGCACTGCGAAGGCTGCCGGGAAAAAGTTGAAAAAGAGCTGAATGCGCTAAAAGGTATTTCTGCTAAAGTATCTCTTGATCCGCCAAGGGCAGTTATTTCGATGGAAGAACATGTTCCGGCCGCAGTATTGCAGAAAACAGTATCCAAAGCGGGAAATTATACGATTGAAATAGAGCATTCCGATGGTAAATCCATGGAGAAGCATGAGCATTTACATGCGAAACACGAAGCACACCAACATCCAAAACAAGCGGCTGTTGAATTTCCGAGCAGAGGAGGAGTTTATTATTGCCCGATGCATTGTGAAGGAGATAAAACCTATGACAAACCCGGAAATTGCCCGGTTTGCGGGATGGATCTGGTTTTACAGCCATCCTTGCAAAAGAAAACAGGATTTACCTGTCCGATGCATCCGGAGATTATCCGGAATGAACCGGGAGCTTGCCCGATCTGCGGAATGGAACTCATACCGATAAACGGCGATGCTGAAGAAGAAGATAAAACCTATCAAAGTCTGTTAAAGAAATTCAAGGTAGCGGTGCTGTTCACGCTTCCCATTTTTATTATTTCGATGACCGAAATGATTCCGCATAATCCCTTGTTTCAATGGATGCATTTGAAATATTGGAATTGGGTTCAGTTCGCACTTTCCCTGCCGGTTGTGTTTTATGCAACCTGGATGTTTTTCGAACGTGCCTGGCGATCCATCATTACCTGGAAGCTGAATATGTTTACGCTCATTGGTATCGGTGCCGGCGTGTCGTGGATTTTCAGCATATTGGCATTAGTGATTCCGGGTATTTTTCCGGATGAATTTAAAACACATGCCGGAACGGTGTATGTGTATTTTGAAGCAGCTACGGTGATTTTAACCTTGGTATTGTTAGGTCAGTTGTTGGAAGCGGGTGCGCATAGCAGAACCAACAGCGCTGTTCGGGAATTGTTGAAATTGGCACCCAACAAAGCCACAATTATCAAAGACGGAAAAGAAGAAGTGGTCGACATAGACCAGATTCGTGTAGGAGATTTATTACGTGTAAAACCGGGCGAGAAAATTCCGGTTGACGGAAGTATTGAAGAGGGAGAGGCCGTTATTGATGAATCGATGATTTCGGGAGAACCGCTTCCTGTGGAAAAAAGAACCGGAGATCCGGTGAAAACAGGAACGATCAATAAAAATCGGACGTTTGTGATGGTCGCCGAAAAAGTGGGGGCTGAAACGTTGTTGGCACAGATCATTGAAATGGTAAACAATGCCAGTCGTTCCAAAGCTCCAATCCAGAAACTGGCCGACAAGATTTCGGGATATTTTGTTCCAATCGTGGTGGTAATTGCCCTTCTCACGTTTGTAGTTTGGGCTGTTTGGGGACCGGAGCCATCGGTTGTATACGGATTTGTAAATGCGATAGCGGTTTTGATTATCGCTTGTCCGTGCGCTTTGGGATTAGCCACGCCGATGTCTGTCATGGTTGGAGTTGGTAAAGGAGCGAAATCCGGAGTTCTGATCAAGAATGCGGAGGCTTTGGAGAAAATGAACGCAGTGGATATCGTTGTGATAGATAAAACCGGAACTGTTACGGAAGGCAAACCATCTGTTGAGGAAATAGGAATAGAAAACGGTTTGCTCTCGGAAACAGCTGTTTTGGAACGCCTGGTAGCGATCAATAGCAACAGCGAACATCCTTTGGCGCAAGCCATTTTGCATTATGGAAAAGAAAAAGAAGTTTCCGTGCAGCCCGTAACAGATTTTGAGGTTGTTGTGGGAAAAGGAGTGACAGGCCGTTTGAATGGTGAAGAATTGGCTTTGGGAAATAAAAAACTGATGGAGCAATTGAATTGTACGATCTCCGCAGATTTGGAAAACCGGGTGATTGAAGCGCAAAAGCAGGGAAAAACGGTTTCTTACCTGTCAGTCGGAAAAGAAGCGGTTGGCTTTGTGGTGATATCCGATAAAATCAAACCGACAAGTAAAGCTGCAATACAAAGATTACACGACAAAGGTCTGCAGGTGGTGATGCTAACCGGAGACAATGAAAATACCGCTCAGGTCGTAAGTGCAGATTTGGGACTGGATGGTTTTAAAGCACAAATGCTGCCCGAGAACAAACTGCAGGAAGTTCAAAAACTTCAGCAGGAAGGGAAGAAAGTAGCAATGGCCGGTGATGGAATTAACGATGCTCCGGCATTATCACAGGCAGACATCGGAATTGCGATGGGAACAGGAACCGATGTGGCAATTGAAAGCGCGGATATTACCTTGGTTGAAGGCGATCTTACCGGGATTGCGAAAGCACGGTCGTTAAGTGAAAATGTCATGGGGAATATCAAGCAGAACCTGTTTTTTGCCTTAGCATACAATGTGCTCGGAATTCCGATTGCGGCAGGTGTTTTGTACCCGTTTACCGGTTTGCTTCTTTCGCCGATGATTGCAGCATTAGCGATGAGTTTCAGCTCGGTATCCGTGATTCTCAATTCACTCCGTTTGAGAAATAAAACATTGGATTAACAGGCGGGTTGGTAAGCGATACATCAGGATACCTGTATCATTCGCTCAAACCATGTTTAAAATACAATTCAAGCTTCAAAAGGAATATTCACTATGTTTTTTATGGTGCTATGTGGTTTGTTTTTGGACCACAATAGTTCACATAGAAAACATAGCATATAAGACCTGTTACTGGTAGAGTTTTGTCGGTTATTTCCTGTAAAAATATGTGTTCTATGTTTCTATGTGGTTCATTTTACTACCTAGTAGGTCACATCGTTTTTTAATGTTTATGGAGCTTGGTGAGCTTTCTACATTATTACCAATACATCGCGTCCCAACGGCTTTGATTTTTTATTCATCCAACCAAATTCCGGTGCTTTTTCTATCTTTAAAACATCCGGATAAAAGAATGGAAAAATGAAGCCTTCAGAATTAATTGCTTTCATTGAGCAGCATCAATTGATAGAGAAAACTGTTATCATTGAGCGGAATGAATTTCTGAAAACCGCAGGAGCCAATGATACCAATATTTATTTAGTGGAAGAGGGAAGTCTGCGCGTTTTTGTCGTCGATAAACCGGATCCTCAAAAAGAAGAAGAGCGAAATATCCGCTTTGGTTACAAAAACAATATCCTGGTTTCGCTTGATTCCTTTTTAACCGAAAAACCTTCCGATTTTATTATCCAGGCAATCAAAAAGACCAAAGTAAAAATCATTCCGAAAGAACGTTTCATGAATTTTCTGAACCAGGATGAAAACCACCTCCGGATTTGGGTGAAAATTTTGGAAGACCTGGTAATTCAGCAGATTGAACGCGAAAAAGATTTGTTGACTTCATCACCGAAAGAACGCTTTGAGCGGGTTTTGAAACGAAGCCCGCAATTATTCCAGGAAATTCCGAACCGGCACATCGCTAATTATTTGCGCATGACGCCCGAAACATTGTCGCGATTGAAAAAGTCTTGATTTGAATCAATGTTTTACGGAATCGGATTCAGGAACTTTGTCGAAAATGAAACACATGAAAATTTCAACAAACACATTGATCAAGGATTTAACGGAACGCACACAGCTTTGCCTTTCAAAAGCGGAAACATTCACCGGGTTGACGGAAGAAGCGCTAAACTTCAAGCAGGATGAACTCAGCTGGAGCGTGTTGGAATGCCTGGAGCATTTGAATTTGTACGGACGGTTCTACCTTCCTGAAATAGCAAAGCGTATTAAAGGCGCAGAGCCGAAAAGAAAGGAATTATTCAAAAGTGGCTGGTTAGGGAATTATTTTGCAAACAGCATGCTTCCGAAGGAAAAGCTGAACAAAATGAAGACGTTCAAAAATATGAATCCGATCAATAGCAGCTTGAATAAAGACAAAGTGATCGGAGAATTCATTCAGCAGCAGGAAGAGATGCTTCGACTATTGGATGAGGGACGGAAAATTGATCTGAACAAAGCGAAAACGAATATCAGTATTTCCAAATGGATCAAATTGAAACTGGGAGATACGTTCCGTTTCGTGATTTTTCACAATCAACGGCATTTGGTGCAGGCAGAGAAAGTACTTAAAATTCAAAATTGAAAAGGTAAAATTCAAAAGGTTGGGTCTTGCTGATTAAGTTAAATGGTCTGCAGTAGTGAAAAATTGATCCATTTGATTTAGAAGTAATTGAATGTCTTTGTTCTGGTTTTTAGTATTGTAAAAGACATTATTGATCGATTTATCCTTGATCTCACCATTTTCAACCCGAAGTAAATACGGAAACCCTTTTCTGTCCTTAATGCTGTACAGCGCATGTGAGATGTAATTTTTGTTGAGATTAGTTACAGGATCTTTTCCATTCAAATAAATAACTTCTACGTCTTTTGGTAATCGGGGAAGAAGATTGTTTTTAATGTAGCTATAACTATTTGTCCGGCTATTATAGACAAAGAATTTCTTCCCTTCAATAGATTGTAAATAGGCTTTATACTCTTTGTTGAACAAGCGGTTTTGAAAAAAGCTGTGAGTGATAAATGGAACAAGAACAGGTGACAGAATAATAAATACTCCGACAAGAAAAATTCCGGTAATACTAGCAAGAATGAACTTCATTACTTTTAGTGGATGTTAATTGTCTTTCCTTTGACGATAATTCGCAATTCGGCATTCGCACTTGCAATTAACCAATCCGTGTTCCGTTCTTCACCGGTCTTTCCGGCTGCAATAAGGTTACTTCCTTGTTGTCTCCGATTCCGCCCATAATCAGGCATTCGCTCATCATCGTAGCGATTTGTTTCGGAGGAAAGTTGATGACTGCAACAACTTGTTTTCCGATCAGTTCTTCCGCTTCATATAAAGCAGTGACCTGTGCGGACGTTTTCCGGATTCCGAACTCTCCGAAATCCACCGTGATTTTGTATGCCGGATTGCGCACTTCTTTGAAGATTTCAGCGGAAATAATGGTTCCGACACGCATTTCCACGTTCATGAATTCGTCCCAGGTAAGTGAATTGCTCATTTGGATGTGTTTTTAATGGTTTGTTTAAATAGTTTAAAAGTAGAAAGAGTTCAAAAGTTCAAAGAGTTCAAATTCAGATAGCCGCCTGAATCAACGTGTTTTACTTTTTGACTTCCTTTCCGGATTTATCAATGTAAAACCACTCGTTGCTCTTTGAAGTCGTGTGTTCACCGTCGCTGATGCTTTCGCAGTTCAACGCAACACGGGCTTTTCCGTTTTCAAACGGATCCGCACAACTGTATTTGGCTTCGATAACTACTTTTCCGCTTGGATCGGCGTAACCGATCTTTCCGTTTCTTTTGATCCGGAATAAGCCGTCTACAATGTAATCCGGGCCGTTGTCGTAGATATATGCTTCGAAAATGACTTCTTTGTTCCGGTTCACGGCAACCATTCTGCCGTCATTGAAACGTTCATCCGAAACGTAGGCAAAATTGGTGAAGATATCGCTGAAGCAGTTGTCAAATTCCCCGGCCTTGATAATCGTATCGCCTGCTTTATTGGTGTAACCGTAAGCTGCTCCGTACTCGAATGCTCCGTTGGAAGTACAAAATAAGGTGTCTTTTGAAGGAATAACGTCTGCATATGCAGTTTCTCCTGATTCTGGAGCGGGAGTTGTTTCCGGTTCTTTCGGTTGAGTGGTGCAAGCTGCTGTGAGCAATAACAAGGAAAAAAATGTGCGTTTCATAGTTGTTGTTTTGGGTTTCAGGATTGGCAGGCAAAAATTAATCCAACTTTTTCTCCGAAACCGGCTCCTGAAATTACAAAAGTTCCCGTATTTCCGGCTAAAATTGTTACTAAATCCTAAATTGGATGAGGTGCTAGTTAAAATAAGTGAAAGCTTCAGATAACTTTTTCTTTGAAAATATATGTTTGCGCAAACATAAAATTAAATCTATGAAATCAATTGAACTAGCTAAATCAGGCCTGGTTGTTTGTGCGCTTTTTTTAACAAGTACCGGGTTTTCTCAAACGGAAGAATCGCCCGTTAAAGGAAGATGGGGATTGAGTACCGGAGTGACTTTTACACCCTACAGATCGGATATTTTACATGGGAGTTTAGGTAAAAAAATAGGAATAATGCCTATGTTAACGTATACCCATGGTAAAAATCAATTTGAACTCGGTCCGCAATTTTCTCTTGCCCGTCGCCCGGAGAGCCCGTATTCGTATAGTTATTTTGGGATGAATGCAAATTATAAGCGTTATTTTAACGGTTTCGGAACCCGCTTTGTACCTTATTTGTATAGTGGGATAGGAGTTTCAATCATCCGTTCAAAGACGGTTGTTCAGCCAAGTACCGGTATGATGTTTGCGTCAGGACTTCCATATAATTACAACCAGACTGGAGTTAATCTGAGTATTGGCTATGGACTTGAATGGCAGTTGGGAAGGCATTTTTACCTGGGATCTGCAGTTAGTCTGAATCCAGGATTTTATTCTACGAAAATGTATGATTTCATGGGGGATTTTGAAGGAACAAGACGCGAAACAGGTAATGCTTTTCGATTGGACTTTAATGTGAACATGCAGGTTGGATACCGCTTGGGTAAATAACAAAGAAGATAATTATTCGGAACACCATTCTCAGAGTGGCGTTTTTTGTTTCAACAGGTTGAATTCAAGAAAAACCAAACCAAGAATAAAAATAATCTCTCCCAAAAAATAAGTGAACCCCAATAAGGTGAGTTGATTCCGAAAGATTACCAGCATTCCGGCAGTGATCAAACAATAACTAAAATTGAAACAGGCGATAATCCGGAGGAAAAATCGTTGGTTTTGTTTTACCCAAAAGAAACAGTTTAGGGAATAAATAGCAAACAGGAGGGCAATGAGGGAAAGAATTGTCAAAATCCATGTTGGCATTCCGATATACTCTTGAAACATAGTGAGAATAATTCCTAAAAGGAATGCCGAAACAAGAGCCCCGATTCCATCTATGAGGAACATTTTCCGAAGGTCCGTTTGTATTGTTTGAAAAAGTTTCCGGAATGGCATGAAAGTGAATGTTAGCTTTAAAACTCAAAGTTATCACAAGAATGATAGGTGTAACAAGCACCCTGAAATTATTTTCTTCAGAATGCTTGTTCTATTCATTTTACAGAGCTATTTTTTCTTCTTCTGAAGGCGTTGCGGATAAAATACAAGCTGAATCAGGTTGTATTCCAGTTGCTTGAAATCGAAGGTTTTTCCATCAACCCGGAAGGAAGAAAACGGATACCACCTCAGGTTGGTTCGAAGAATGAGCGCTTCCTGGTTTTTCCCCGGCTGGATATCCCATCCGAAAGTAAACCCTGGCTCGAAGCGGTCTTTAAAGATGAGTTCTCTTTTAATTCCCTGGTCATTTTCGGTGTATTTCAGACGGTCATAGCAAACATTGATTCCCACATAGGGTGTAAAACCGGAAAAATCGAACAGGAATTTATTGACTTCAAGAGCAAGAGATGTTTTCCGGATGGTTTGCCTGGTTCCGAAACCTTCTGCTGTAAATTTCGGATTTCTGAATGAGAAAGCGGTAAATAAACCCCATTTCTGGAAGTGGTAACCAACAGCAATGTCGAAATAGTTTTTGGAGGTCAGCTGGTCTTTCAAAAACGGAAAAACTTGTTGATTGTACTCGGATTTTGCAAGTGAGAACGAGATGGAAGGACCAACCCCAATGAAGAAATCTCCGAATCTTTTTGCACCGAGAGATTGTTTCGAAAGCATCGGATAGCTGTTCCACTCTTTCACGGTTTCGGGTTTTTCCTTTCCGGTCGATTCGAAGGAATACATAATTCCCAGTTGAAACCCCAGGTTTGGGGTTTTAATACTCGTTTTGACGGTTCTGCTGATGGAATAATCCCATTTGGTGTTCGGAAAGTAATTGATTCCCAATCGCAGGGAAAAACCGCGGTAACCATAAACCAATCCTGCATCACCGACCAGCATAAAATCTTTGGATAATGCGGAATGTTTTCCGTCTGTTTTCGTTTTTTGCTGAAATTCCAGAGCCGACCAGCTTGCCCCGATGTACGGACGGATTCTTTTCTCCCGGTAGGCCCAGGGATAAAAACGGGCTCCGGTTGCTACCGAATGTAGAATCTCGGAACTTGCTTCTTCATTTTTCTTAAAGGGTAAATGGCTTAAGGGAAAAGTGACATAAAATTCGGCATGTCCCCAAAAATGAAATCCTCCCCAGGTCAGGTACTGAATCATTGAAGCCGGATTTTTGAAAGTTTGAATTTCATTGCCGGCCATTCTTTTTCCATTGAAAGAGGGCAGGAACATTCCACCGACTTCAAAGTATGTTTTCGCGAAATCGAGCCGTTCCTTTTTTGTGGGAACAGTGTCTTTTTGTGCGTGTGCATTGAATGACAGAATTGCCATCAATGTAATGAATTTTTGCTTCATGAATCTGATTGTTTTTGAAGCGAAAGTATGTGCGGTGAAAAGCTTCTGCAATCGTGAAACAGGTTGAAATCCGGTGAAAAAGGCAATCTCATACAAAAGTATGAGAAACGATTTTTGAGGGTTAATTACCTTGTAATTAATATGGTTAGTTCGTGTCTGCTGTTGACATTACATTTTTTGTACACATTTCCGGCATGTGTTTTTACTGTCGGCATGGAGATGAATAATTCTTCCGAAATCTGTTTGTAGGTTTTACCATCAATGAGCAATAAGGCAATTTCCTTTTCGCGTTCGGTGAGTGAGAAGTTTTTGAAATGCTGATCGACCGGGGCAGTGGTTTCTGAATGAATCAATGATAAACGCTTCAGATCATCGAATAATTTATTTCCGGCGAGTAAAATGAAAACAAGTGGAAGGGTGAATCCGAACTGCAGTTCATCGTCCCAGAAATTTTCAAAGACATAATTCCCGATCAGTGAAAAAGGAACAAGAATCAGGAAAGCAATTGAAAAGATGCGGTCTTGTTTTTCCCGGTGTGCGATGCGTTTTTTGGGTTTATTCCTGAGAAGCAGAATCATGGATAACAGAACCGAAATTCCCAAAAAGGATGCTACGACATATTGTAAATAGGGAAGAATATTCAGAAAATATCCTGTAATGGTAACAAGAAACAAAGCGGAAGAAATAACAATCAATCCTTTGTCCCAGGATTTTCCTAAGGGATGCTGGCGTTCTTCCATGATATTTAATGGTGTGGTTAATGCAACCAGGATCATGGAAAGAAGTGTGAAAATATCCGTAGAGTTGGTGGTTTTGAAAGGTGTTTGGGATAAAAGCGGCGAAATCGTTAATGCAATAATCAGGATGAGCAAAGAAACCGTAAATGCAATTGTTTGAGGGGTTTCAATCTTACGTTTGTAACAGATAGTCTCCAGGAAAATGGTGACAACCAATAAAGAATAAGCAATGATGAATAAAACAATCTCTACGATGTTCATTGGATACAATTACATGTGACGGAATCAAAATTAAGTATTTGTGCTGAAACAAAAATCCCCGGTCATTGAGCGAAGTCGAAATGCCGGGGATTTTATTTTTATGATGTCTCGGATTATTTTCCTAACAAGACATCCACTGCTTTTTTCAATTGAGCGTCTTCACCTTTCAGCATCGTGTTGTAATCGTTTACGACTTTGAAATCCGGTTCACACTGATTGTTCTCGTAGTATTTTCCGTCCATAGTCATTACTCCTACCTGTGGAATTCCGAATACCAATGAGTTATCCTGAAGTGTTTCCCACCAAACAGCAGTTCCTGTTCCCGGTACCGGCATTCCGATCAGTTTCCCGATTCCCAGTGTTTTGTAAACAACCGGGAACATGTGTGCATCGGAGTAGTTTCCTTCTCCCATCAGAACACAGCTTGGTTTGGTCCATTTAGAACCCGGTTCCAAACCGATTTTCTGACCTCTCGGCACGAAATTGATGTATTGTTTTCCGGAAAGGAACGTTGCCAAATCGTCGTGCAACCAGCCACCACCGTTGAATCGTGTATCTACGATCAAAGCATCTTTGTTGATGTATTTACCCATTACCTGGTTGTAGAATTCCCGGTAGCTGCGGTCATCCATTCCGCGAACGTGCATGTAGCCCAGTTTTCCTCCGGATAATTTTTCCGTCATCGCCTGCATGCGTTTCACCCAGCGCTGGTAAAGCAATTCGTTTTGCATTCCCGCTGAGATCGGTTTGATGATTTCTTCCCAGCGTTTTCCATTTGCAGGATCGTAAATGGAAAGCAATACTGTTTTCCCGACTTTGCGGTTCAGCAACGAATAATAGTTCAATTCCGGTTTGATTTCCACACCGTCAATTTTTTCAATGATCGCTCCGGCTTTGATTTTCGTCTCGGAACTTACCAGCGGACCTTTGTCCAGGATCTCAGCGATTTTAAGTCCGGTTCCGGTGAAGCTTTCATCCAGGATAACTCCCAATTGAGCTGTTTCGTCGCCGTTTTCTTTCCTGTTGTAGAAACGGCAACCTGTGTGGGAAGCATTTAATTCACCCAGCAATTCGCTGCACATTTCAGCAAAATCGTAATTGTTGTTGATGTGAGGAAGGAACTTCGCATAGGTTGTTTTGTAGTAATTCCAATCCGTTCCCTGCAAGTCAACCACGTAAAATTTCGCTTTAACCTGGCGCCACATGTGTTCGAACAAATACGCGCGTTCCGCATATCCGTCTTGCGAGCGTTCCGCCCGGAAAGGAATGTCCTTTTGTTCTCCTTTTTCAAGATCCAAACGTGTTAATCTTCCATTCACGATGGCATAGATATTCTTTCCGTCTTTATCCATGGAAGCACCCCAGAATCCGTTTGCTTTCATTGAAATCAATACTTTGTTTTCATGTTCCTTGAAGTCGCGTACATATAAATTCATGCCGTCTTCATTCGGAGCGAAGTAGTATAGTTTTTCACCTTTCGGATCCATAAACGCATCACCCAGGAAAGAAGAATTTTCAGTCAAACGAACCTGGCGGTCTGCCAATCCGGTCATGTCAATTTTCAAAGCATCCACTTTCTTGGTTGTATCTGCTTTTTCAGTTTTCCCTTTTTTCGCAGGTGTTTCTGTTTCCTTCGGTTTTTCCTTATCGTTTTTCTCTTTTTGTTCCTTCCAAAGTTCGTAATCTGCTTTTTTCATTTTGAACAGATCGTATGCATTCTGATCTAAGAACAAACCGTAAGCATCTTGCTGAGAACCGTGGCTGGACACATTTTTCATTCCGTCTCTTTCAGAGAACCAAAGGATCATTTTTCCATCCATCTGGAATTTCGGCCCGCCGTTCGAGAAACCATTTTCTGTCAGTTGAAGCATTGGGTTTTTCCCCGTAACATCGACCAAACCGATTTGATCGTGCCAGTTTCCGTCTACCAGGAAAGAAACCAGGATGTATTTGCTGTCCGGCGACCAATTGAAGGTTTGATCTCCGTCACTGTAAGAGTAATTTTTGGTAGCAGGCAATACATTGCGGATTTTTTTGCTCGCGATATTGTAAACGCTTACACCCGTTCTGTTTTCCAAAAACGCGATTTCTTTCCCATCCGGTGAAAACTGGGGTTGGAAGGATTCGTTTTCTGTTACAATCAACGGTTCTTCCTTCAAAAGAGTCGAAGCATAAAAATGGCTTTCTTCTTTCCGGATCAACGTTGTTTGGTAAATTCCCCAGATATTTTTTCTTTCGGAAGCGTACAAGATGGCTTTTCCATCCGGTGAAAAACTCACGTTGCGTTCTTCTTCCGGTGTATTGGTGATTTGTTTCGTTACACCGTTTTCCAAAGAAACGGCAAATACGTCTCCGTGATTGATAAATGCAACTTCTTTTCCGCTTGAAGAAACGGCAATTTCAGAAGCATTTCCTGTTTCAGTTACGTTTTTGATATCTGCATTGCGGTCTTCGCTGTTGATTTGGATACGAACCTTTTCCGGGTTTGATCCTTCTTTCTGCGTATAGATTTCACCGTCGTATCCGTAGCAAAGTGTATTGTCGTTTGAAATGGAAAGGAAACGAACCGGGTTTTTATCGAATTTAGAAACTTGTGTGCTCGAATTCGGGCTGTTCGGGTTCATTTTCCAAACATTGTATGATCCGCTTTTCTCACTTAAGTAAAATAAGGCAGATTCGTCACTGTTCCAAACCGGATTGCGGTCTTCACCTGCAAAATCAGTTAACTGCGTGAATTTATCACCGTTTTTGTCGTACATCCATACATCGCGGGCAACAGAAGACTGGTGGTGTTTTCTCCACGGATCTTCGTATCCTTTTTTATCGTGGAAAACCATTTTAGTTCCTGCTTTGTTCCATTTGATGTTTTCCGCCGTAATAGACAATTCCTGTTTTTCGCGGCCACCATCAATTCCTACGGAATATACCTCGCCTAAAGCACCGTAAGGAAACTGCGACATCGCCGCATTGTCCAAACGCGAAGCAGTAAAGATGATTCGTTTACCGTCAGCAGAAAGACATTGCGGAAAATCACCGCTTGAGTTAAGAGTCAATCGTTTGGTATTTCCTCCCTGAAGCGGAACGGAGAACACATCAAAGTTTCCGTAGCGATCCGAAGCAAAATAGATTGTTTTTCCATCCGGTGAAAAAACCGGCATGAAGTCGTATGCATCGCTCAGTGTGATTGGAGTTGCGGTTCCTCCACTTGCGGCAACCTGGTACAAATCGCCTTTATATTCAAATACAATCGTTTTTCCGTCAGGAGAAATGACCGGATATCTCATCCAAAGCGGTGCGTTAGGTACTTCTTCCGGAGGGGAAGGCATTCGGAGGCTCATCACCATTGCGCCAATCATTGTCCAGGCAAATAGTTTCTTCATACTTGTGATTTTAGAGTTTTAAAAATAGCGAAATATTGCAGAGAGAACTCTTTTCTTATGAAGGACGGAAGAAAAAGGGGATAAATAAGCAATACAATCAATGAGATCAACCATTTGGTTAATTTTTCGAAATTTATTTACAACCCCGGTAAAAGGGTTGTATCTTTAGTAAAAAGAGATACTTATGAGAAAAAAAATGCTACTATTCATGATGGGGTTGGCTTCGGTTTCGTTCGGGCAAACAAACCATCAGATTAATGCTCAGGCAATGTCCTGGTCACCGAATGATATTACGATTGATCTCGGAGATTCTGTGACGTGGGTGAACAGCAATAATGGAACACACAATGTGAACGGGACAACAGCAACTTATCCGTCGAATCCGGAATCGTTTTCTATGTTGACAAGCGGTTCGAACTGGACTTTCGGGAAACGCTTCAATGTTGCGGGAATCTACATGTACCGCTGTGATGTGCATTCGGCAATGATGACCGGAAAAGTAACGGTGATCGATCCGAGTTTAGGTTTGCCGGATGTCCAGATATCCGGAATGATGCTAGGACCGAATCCGGCGGAAGACCTGGTTACAATCCAGGCGAATGCGTCGGATTTTAAAGTAACCGTATACGATATGCTTGGTCACCAGGTTCTGTCACAACGCATGGTGAACCAAAGTCAGCTGAATGTTTCGGCATTGAATAAAGGAATGTATTTGGTAGAAATAAATGTGGAAGGAAAACTAATTCAGCAGAGATTAATGAAAAATTGAGATGAAATTAGTTTTGGAAGCTCATCAGTCAACCGATTGATGAGCTTTTTGTTTGTATGGGAATTTAGAATGCCAATCTTTCTTTGCCAAAAGAACAGAATCGGTTCAAGCGTTCAAAAAGTTAAAAGGTTCAATTTGAACTTTTTGAACTTTTCAACCCTTTGAACTGTTTTAATATCATTTATTCTTTACATTAAAGCGAATAAAATTCGTCACTCTTGTTTTTCTACCATTCAACCCCGTCTTTCAGCCTTTGAATCATTCGTTGTGTTATTTTAACCAGATTTTCAGGTTTCCTTCCGCGTTTGGTTTAAATAGTGTATATTTTTGCAACAACAATTTAAAAAGGATCATGGATACAAAAAACGAACTTTCAACTCCCCTGGTTTCCAAACTGGCAGAGAATATTATCGGTTCCGAAATCATCAAGTTAGCCGCTGAGGTAAATGAGAAGATTAAACAGGGAGAGAAAGTATACAATTTAACCATCGGTGACTTTAATCCGAAAGTTTTTCCTATTCCGGCTGAACTGAAGCAATTTATCCAGGAAGCATACGAGGATGACCAAACCAATTACCCGGCAGCTGACGGAATGCTGGAATTGCGCCAGGCAGTTTCGCAATTGTTGAGCAAGCGCGGGGATTTGGAGTATGCAACGGATGAAATTGTGATTACAGGCGGTGCCCGACCAGCTATTTATGCCATTTTTAAAGCAGTTGTTGATCCGGGAGATGCAGTCATTTTCCCGGTTCCGTCATGGAATAACAACCATTATACGTATTTAAACAATGCCCGCCCGATTTTGATCGAAACGAGTGCGGACAATAATTTCATGCCGCGTGCAGTGGAAATCGCTCCGTTTCTTCCGGAAGCAAGTTTGTTGGCTTTGTGTTCGCCTTTGAACCCGACAGGAACTGTTTTTTCGAAAGAAGACCTGGAAGAAATCTGTGATTTGGTATTGGCTGAAAATAAAAAACGAGCATTAGCAGGTGTCAAACCGTTGTATGTGATGTATGACCAGATTTACTGGCCTTTGACTCACGGAGCGATTGAACATTACAACCCGGTTTCACTTCGCCCGGAAATGCGTGATTATACTTTGTTTGTAGATGGAATTTCCAAATCTTTGGCAGCAACAGGTGTGCGTGTCGGATGGACGATGGGACCAAAATTCCTGATCAATAAAATCAAGTCCATTTTGACGCATGTAGGAGCGTGGGCTCCGAAAGCAGAACAGCTTGCAACGGCAAAATACCTGAACGAATTGAGTTTGTACGATACGTATTTAAATCACATCAAATCAGAGATCAATAGCCGTTTGTTAGGGTTTTACAATGGTTTTCAAACCTTGAAATCTGCCGGACACCGGGTTGATGCGATTGCTCCTGAAGCAGCCATTTACCTGACAGTTCAGTTTCAATTACACGGATTGAAAACAGCTTCGGGAGAAGAATTGAAAACTACCCAGGATATTACCAAGTATATTTTGGATGAAGCGAAAGTAGCAATCGTTCCGTTCTATGCATTTGGTTCTTCTGCTGATTCAAGCTGGTATCGTTTATCAGTAGGAACTTGCAGCCTGGAAGATGTTGACGGTGTGATTTCAAACCTGAAAGCAGCCCTGGAAAAACTGAGCTGATTTCAGAGAATGCATATTATAGATGAAGGAGAAGCCGAAAGGTTTCTCCTTTTTGTTTTGATCGGTTTTTACATGAAACGGAAAATTATTCTTCCGAAAAAATAGTTTGAATTTGTTAAAATTTCACTTTAAAACACCTGATTTTGTTTGAAAAACGATCGTTATTAACGATGAAGGGTTAACGTTTCGTGTAAAACTATCTGCCGTAAAAGAAACCTACGGAATGATTTTTTATCTAAATTTCACTCCAGAACTATGTAATCTTTATTTCTAAAACAAACTATGCTTATGAAAAAATTGGTCCTTTCCATGACCATGCTCTGTGGATTTATGTCCTTTGCGCAGGTCGCCCAATTAAAAAATCAACCGGTCAACACCGTCCATCAAGTGGAAAAATGCAGCCAGCATCGTCATATGAAGGAAATGCAGCAGAAAGACCCCGAACGTTTTGCGACGGTTATCAGGGAAACTACTAATCAGCAATCAAAAGGCACTCCGATCGATACTGAAAAAACAACCGGTGTGGAATACACGATTCCCGTAGTGTTTCACATTTTACACAACAACGGAGCTGAAAATATCAGCGATGCGCAGGTTGCAGATGCCTTAGCAATTCTGAATCGTGACTACCGAAGATTGAATTCAGATGCTAACAGTGTTTATACAACCTTCCAGGGAATGCCGACGGATGCAGAAATCAATTTTGTATTTGCAACAGTTGCACCGAACGGAGCTTGTTTTTCGGGAATTACCCGCACGGTAAGTACGCAGACCAATAACGGAGCGGACGGTCAGGCACAGGTAAATGCAATTACGGCAGGAAACAACGTTTACCAGGGAATTTGGCCACATAACAAATATTTGAATATTTATGTTTGTAATGATCTGGATGGCGCGGCCGGATATACATTCCTACCGAACGGAGGTTCCACGGCGAGTGCTACGAATATGTACTACAACGGTGTTTTCCTTCTGCATGATTACTGTGGTTCGATCGGAACTTCTGCTGCATTTTCCAGCCGTGCTTTGACACATGAAGTTGGTCACTGGCTGAACTTATCGCACGTTTGGGGAGATGATAATAGCCCGGGAGTTGCTTGTGGAGATGATTATGTAAGCGATACACCAATTACAAAAGGATTTACTTCTTGTCCGAGTTCCAATGCTGCAAAGATTTGTAATGCAAGTATTGTAGAGAACTACGAAAACTACATGGATTATTCCTACTGTTCCAAAATGTTTACACCTGGGCAGGTAACGCGTATGCGGAATGCCATTGTAAGTACAACCGGTGGAAGAAGTAACGTATGGACAACTGCTAACCTGAATCTTGTAGGTGGCGGAGCAGGAACTTCTCTTTGTGCGATTGATTTCACAGCGACACAAACTTCGATGTGTACCGGAACAACGGTTACTTATTCTGCAAACGTATCGAGCGGTATTTCAGCATATTCCTGGTCATTCCCGGGTGGAACACCTTCTACATCAACAGCGGCAAGCCCGACGGTTACTTATAACACTGCAGGAACATACAATGCGAGTTTGACAGTTACCAGCTCTTCGAATGGAAATACGTATCCGAAGTCTAAAACAAATTACATTACGGCTATTTCGGGAACATCTGTGAGTTTGCCGATTTCTGAAGGCTTTGCTTCGACAACTTTCCCTCCGACTGGTTGGACGATCGTAAACCCGGCCGGTGGAACCTGGACCAGATCTGCTACGGTAGGAGTAACTCCGACTGCAGGAAGTTCTGCACTGTTTGATAATTACAATATTACGATTGCGAATGCTTCCAATGATGAGCTGCGTTTGCCAAAAGCAGATATTACAGCTTATTCCAGTGCGCAATTGACGTTTGATGTTGCCTATGCACTTGATGGAACAAATAGTTCGGCGACTGACGGATTACAGGTATTGGTATCTACTGATTGCGGCGGAACATTTACGTCGGTTTATTCGAAATCCGGGGCTACTTTGGCAACAACAGCTTCCGTGTCGGGATCTTTTACACCAACAGCTGCACAATGGAGATCTGAAACAATCAATTTGACACCGTATGTAGGAAATGGCTCTGTTTGGATTGCATTCCGGAATATTGGGGCATACGGGAACAGGCTTTTTGTTGACAATATCAATGTAACAGGTGTAAGCGGAACTCCTCCAACTCCAACTGCATCGTTTACTGCAACAGGAACTTCTGTTTGCGCAGGACAATCCGTTACATATACAAGTACTTCTACAGGTTCCCCGACATCTTACAGCTGGTCGTTCCCGGGCGGAACTCCTTCAACGTCTACTTCTGCAAGCCAGACAGTGACTTATAACACTGCAGGAACATACAACGTTTCATTGACTGCAACGAATGCAGGCGGATCGAATGTGGCGAACCAAAGCAATTACATTACGGTGAATGCATTGCCTGCTGCGCCAACGATTACAGCTGGTGGAGCAACTGCTTTCTGCCAGGGAGGTTCGGTAACCTTGACTTCTTCTGCAGGATCCGGGAATACCTGGTCGAATGCTGCAAGCGGAACTTCGATTTCAGTTTCTACTTCCGGAACGTATACCGTTACTCAAACAGTTAACTCTTGTACATCTCCGGCGTCAAATAGTATTTCCGTAACGGTGAATCCGAATCCTGCGGTGACTTTTGGAAATATCCCATTGGTTTGTGTATACGACAGTCCGATTACATTAACCCAGGGAAGCCCGGCAGGAGGAACTTATTCCGGGACCGGAGTGAGCGGAAATCAATTTAACCCGGCGGTAGTAGGTGTTGGATCAACAACAATCACGTACAGTTATACCAACGCAAACGGATGTTCCGGATCAGCTCAGAAAACTGCAACAGTTGATGGCTGTGCTTCGATTGGTGAGAATGAGTTAAAATTAGTATCCGTTTATCCGAATCCATCAACAGGAACGGTGACAATTGCTTCGGGAGAAATCAATCTGAACGGAATCCAGGTATTTAATGCACTTGGACAGGTTGTTTACGAATTGAACGGCATTCAGACTGCTAAGCAGGAACTGAATTTAAATAATATGGCAAAAGGAGTTTATACGATCCGAATTTTAACAGAGGCGGGAACACAACATGTTCCGGTTGTCCTGGAAAAATAGAAAATCAAATCCTGAAAGAAAAGGCTGGTATCGTTTGGTATCAGCCTTTTTTGTTTCACAGGAATGCCCTGAAATCAAGAGGTAATGAAGTTAATACTTGATTGTCCTTCGCATGAAGCAATCTGTTATTGCTTCGCTCAGTCTTCACAAACTGTGTTTGTTCTAGTACGGAAAATCGCAACAGGTCAAAATCGGAATGCAGAATTCCGTTTTCCGGTGTTATGCATACCTAGCAAATTTGTCGGGAAACTTAAAATTGAAACCATGAAAAAATTATTGATAGTTTGTTTGGGGTTTTGCACCTATCAGACAATAGCCCAAACTACCCAATTGCCATCGATGGTGATTGCGGGAATTGAAGTCAGGAATATTGCTTCCAATGAAGACATTCTTCGTTCCGTGATTTATAAAAGCTTGGTGAATTCCAAAAAGTATGTAGTAAATGACCGTTATGACGTTGCAGAGAAATTGGGCGACAAGAAAATGGAGACTTGTCTCGGGAAAGAATGCCTGGGTCGTGTGGGAACTCAATTGAATGCCGATTTTTCAATGAGCGCGAGTTACGAAGGTTTGGGAGATCGGATCCTGATTTCCATGAAGATCGTGAATGTGAAAACAGGAGAAATCGAGCGGAATGAGATTGAACAATTTGAAAATCAACCGCGTGAATTGAACCGGATGACTGATATTATGATCTACAAGCTATTGAAAATGGATGTTGACTTTTCGATGTACAAGGCCTTGTTTTTCAAAGACGGACCAACGGCAAGCACCGGATTGGGAAAAATGAACAATTCCGGTCCGCGGATTGGTTTTGCAGTTGCAACCGGTGAAAACGGAGAGTTTTTTACCCGAAATGAACGCGAAGGCGGAGTAGGAACGGTTCCCATTTTGTTCAATATCGGGTACCAGCTCGAAGTGCAATATGCCGGAAGTGAGAAGTTCAGCGGTTTGTTCGAATTCTTAGGAAACGTTGCCGGAATGGAACACGGAACACCGATTCCTTCCCTGGCGATTATGCACGGAGTTCGTTTCGGAAAAGGTGCCTGGGAAATTGCCATGGGGCCATCCTTCACGATGAAACGCCTGGTTTCCGGAACAACGGATTACGACGGGAACTTCAGAACGTTCCAGGAATTGTCTGACATGGGAGTTGGCGCTGATGCACAGCATATGGGCTATTTCAAAAGGCCGGATACACGCGGAGCAACTTATTTCTCCACCAATTTCATTTTTGCCTTCGGAAAAACCTTCAGACCCGGAGCATTGAATGTTCCGTTGAATTTCTACGCGAGCATGAACAAATACGGAACAACCTATGGAATTTCCTTAGGAATCAATATCACCCGATCCCGAAAATACACCTACACCAAATAAATAAGTAAACAAAGACAAAATCCCCGGTCATTGAGCGAAGTCGAAATGCCGGGGATTTTTGTTTTATGTCAGGATGTAGGGGCCGATTCGGAAAACTTTCTTAAATACTATGTGAGCTGATGTGTTCTATGTGGTTCTTTAAACGCAAAGTTTTTGAATGATTCTTGCTTGTTATACGTTACATTTTCAATCTTCGGGTGAAACTCATAATTGCTGCCAGAACAATGAACAACCCGATACAACCTACAATCAATGCGTATGTTTCAAGATTCACCAATACATACAGGAAGCAATACAACAGGGAAATTGCGACGAGAACAGTGAGCGCGAATTTGAGCGAGCCCAAAACCGAATAGGCATACCAACAGAGTAAAGTCAAAATTGCGAGACTGGCAATGAGGTAGGATTTTGCAAATCCGAATTGTTCGGAGAAAGAAAGTAGAATTGCATAGAACAAAATCAAAGACAAGCCAATCATCAGGTAATGAATCGGGTGAATGAGCATTTTACCGATTAATTCGATGAGGTAGAAAACCGTGAACGTAAGCAGGATAACCAGGATCGCATATTTTACGGTGCGCTCGTTCAACTGGTAGTGATCCACATTTTCCAGGAAATCAACAGAAGCCTGGTTGACCGTTCCGTAATGTCCCGGTTCGAAGACTCCGTTTTTCGCATTTTGCGTAATGTTCAGCATGTTCCAGGAACTGGTGAAACCATGATTTGCCTTGAAAGAATCCGGGTCGGGGAGAGAGCTTCCGGAGAAAGAAGGATTTTCCCAGTTTGACTTCATGTTGAAACGATTCTTCTTGGCGTGACCTTGCAGGATGATTTTCCCGGAACCGTTTACGGAATAATTCAGATCGACTTTGATTGAGGTGGTTGATTTGTCGATAGCGAATGGAGCCGTTGCGTAAAATAACTTGGAGTTTCGCGGTGTGGAAAAGGTTTCTTCTTCGATGTCGAGAGCCTTTCCGTCGATCAGGATTTTCCCGATATCCGAAATATGGGTTTCAGGTTGTACCAATAACCCGATTTGAACGTGATTCAGATCCAGGTTCGGGTTGCTGAAAAACGGCGTGAAAAGGGATTCGGACGAAACGCGGCATTGGAAAACGGGAAAGTGATAAATCCCCCTTTTTTTGGTGTTCACCTGTACGTTTAAATCATTGGTTTCCGTTTCCGGGAAGTAGAACAGGTAATTGGTTTCTTTTCCCGTTTTGATTGGAATACGCAGTACGATACCGGAGTATTTGAAATTGTTTCCCCATTCGGTGCGGATTTCTGTTTTGATTTCTTCCGCCCGTTCTTTCCGTTCTTCGATCAGTACAATGACCCGAACCAAAGGAGCGAGTAGAAGGATGGTAATGAACCCGATGAGCAGGAATCTTCCGAATGAAGAGTTCAGAAACTTCATGAAATTGCTCGTTTCTTTTCTGTCTGCCTGTTCCGGGTTTTCCGGCGATGTTTCTTGTTGATTTTCCATTTTGATTAGTTTAAAAGAACTTTGAATTTCAAAGTAAGTGAATAAAAAAATAGCTATTTACTGGTGTTGATTAATTGCTCAAGCGCGGCCAGATGCTTGGCAAATGTTTGTTTTCCGAGAAGAGATGCTTCGTACGTGGTATTGGGCTTCTTCCCGATAAATTGTTTTCTGATAATGATGTATTCCGATTGTTCCAGGGCTTTGATGTGCGAAGCGAGGTTTCCGTCCGTCACATCCAGTAATTCTTTCAGACGATTAAAGTCTACCGAATCGTTGACCATCAGGATGGACATAATTCCGAGTCTTATCCGGTGATCAAAGGTTTTATTGATATCTGAAATGATGCTTGTCATTGCTTTTTATAATCGTATTTCAGATACATGAACGTGCCGTAAACGATATGACAGACTCCGAAACCGAACATCCAAAAGTACAAACCATATCCCACAAACAGCGTGTTGAGGAGTCCCAAAATGATAAAAATGAATCCCAGGTTTCTCAATGTTTCAAAGGAATAACGGCTGGCATTTACCAAACCGATTCCATAAAAAAGAAGTGTCACCGGGGAAACGAGTCCGAATTCGCGTTTGCTTACCAGGATAATGGCAAACAGGCCGCCGGTAATCAAAGGAACCATGAAGCTCATTAAGAAGAGTTTGGAGATTTTGTTCCAGATCAACTCCTGTTTTTTCTTTGCTTTTCGAAGAGAGAGAATCACGCCCGTAACGAAGGAAAGAACCATTACTAGAATAGCAATAATCGTAACGGTCAGAAATTCCGATGAATTGAAACGAACAGGGTAAATGAAATCTGCCCGCATTCCGTAAACGATTCCGGAACCGATCAATGCATAGACTCCCGCAAGAATTCCGGAAAGCCCCGACAGGGACAAAAACTTCGATGATTTTTGCATCATGCTTTGGATCTCATGCAGCTGCGCTAAATATTTTTCACTCTCCATAAAAGAACTTTGAAATTCAAAGTAAAATAAAATGAATGAATCGCACAACTATTTTTTAGATTTTTTTTGAAATTTCTTGATTGACTAATAAATGATCGTGAAGAACTTAAGACGTATAGCGTGTTTTTATCTTTTCCGCAGATGCACAGATAATTGCTCGCCTACCGGTCTCGCTAGCTGGACTTTGAAGTGTTTTTTCTTCCGCAGAAGACCACGGAGGCTGTTCGCTAGTGATTTAAGTTAGAGCTATAATCTGCATAATCCGCGCGATCTGCGTGAAAAATGAAATGTGTTTTATTGAACCGCGAAGAAGTGAAGGACGCAAAGAATTTAGGAATGATTCCGATTTACTTCGTTGAAATCAATAATTCCCGGACGTCTACATTCAATGCTTCTGCAATTTCAAAAAGCGTTTCAACTGTCGGTTGCATCTGATTTGTACACCATTTAGAAACAGTCGTACGATTTTTACCCAATGTTTCTGCCAGCCAATTATTAGTTTTCCCTTGCTCGGCTAAAACGGCTTTGATACGATTCTGTGCTTTTTTATTCATTTATGATGCTTTAAAGATCGAATTTGAAGCAAAATAAGCATAATGCAAGAATGTTTAATCCTTTAAATTAAGTCTAAAACAGTTCATTTGAATAAAAATAATTGTATTAATTTGCTTTTAAAGCTAATTGTTTTTACTTTCAGATAAAATTATAAGCTATGGAAGCAACAAATAACCCGCAACAAGAATTGATCATGAAACTGATCGAACAGGATTTGATTTATTATCGTTTTCTCCGCCGCCTGGATTGGGTCGGACTGACAGTATCAGATGCTTACACACTCATGCTCGAAGATTTGGTATACCAACTGATGGGAATTGAACAACATCCGGAAATGGAACGGATTTATGATGATTACATGCACCTGGCGCGCATGGTTGTTGACACAAACAGAAGCGGAAAAGATCCCAAAGTATTAGCAGAAGAAATTTACGAGTACTTGTATGGTGTTCGGAAACAAGCAGGATAGAACAGAGAAATGAAAGCCTTTGCTTTCTTCGCGTTTAAAGAATTGGTTTTTCAGGTTTTGTACGTCCAAAAATCTTTGTGTCCTTTGTGTCTTTGTGGTGAAAATCTCCCGCAGAGGAGCGCAGAAAATGGTGTAGGTGTATTTTATTCAAACGCAAAGAAGCAGAGGCCGCAAAGAATTAAAATAAGTTTGTTTTCAGGTTTTGTTCGTTCAAAAAATCCTTGTGTACTTTGTGTCTTTGTGGTGAAATTTCCCGCAGAGGAACGCAGAAAATGATTGTACGTATAAACTTTTACCTTTTCACTTTTGCCTTTTCAATTCTCAATTCTCACTTTTCTTACACTCACATTTCTTTTCCGGAACCGGATCGTAACCATGTCCGCCCCAGGGATGGCAACGGCTGATTCTGCGTGTTCCGAGCCACAAACCTTTAATTGGTCCGTGAACTTTCAGTGCTTCGATCATGTAAGCCGAACAAGTCGGATCGTAACGGCAGGAATTCGGGAGAATAGGACTGATGATCCACTGATAAATTTTAACAGGGATAATCAGGAGTGAAACGAAGAAAAGCCGGATGTACTTCATATGAATTCGTTGCACAAAGTTACGGAAGAAAGCGAGACGGATTGATCTCTGAAATGTGAAGTAACACAAAATATGTTATTGCGGAATTTGAATTAATTTTACCCAACGGGTATGGAAGACATTCAAAAGAAACGAAGTAAAAGCATCGCGTTTCGACTGGGGAATTATTATTTGAGTAAAAAAACTGCTTCGATCCGCCTGGAGGAAAGGCACGGCTATGTCCTGAATGCTGCTCAGAGAAAGCAGTTGAAACAGTTGGAACTCCGCGTTTATCTCATTGCGGGAATCATTGGGGCTTGTGCCGTGATGGTGGTTATTTTTCCGTTCCATTTTTCACATTTGTTGGACGCGCAGCATTTCAATGTCTTCGGTTATGAATTTGATGTCGAATTGTATTACATGGCGTATGCGATTCTGATGATTTTCCCGGAAATATGGCTGTTGAATATTCTGAATATCCACGCGGTGCGCCGGATTTGTGAAATCTATCAGTTTCCGTCTTCAACAAACAAAGATTACAAAGAGCAAGTTGCCCTGCTGACCGAAGCGGGTTTGGAAATGCCGGCAAAACACATGCAATTGCTGGAAATCAATCCGTATATCGGGCTCACGAAGTTTGCGTATTATTCGCTTTGGATCGGGACCAAACTGCGGGCTACACTTTCCAATGTGTTGATGAAATTCCTGGTGCGGCGTTTACTCGGACGTTATGCGCTGCGGATTGTAACGGACCTGGTCGGAATCCCGATTTTCGCGTTCTGGAATGCGTGGGCAAGCCGTGGCGTGATGAAAGAAACCCGCATGCGGATCGTTTCGAATGCTGCGACCACTGATTTCTTGCATGATTTTTCGACCGGAGAATTGAAGCAAATCGAAGACAAACTGACTTTGCTGGTTCATTTTGTGGCACAACAGAAACGTCAGTACAATTTTGCGTTATATGCTTTCGTAAAGGGATTATTGGAAAAAGTTCCGGAACTGAACCTGAAACACAGCGCTGAAGTGAAAATTGAAGAGTTGTTTGGTGCGGATCCGGATGAAAACCGGCTTGTTGCCCGTTTATTGATTTTCGGCTTACTGGTTGACGGAACTTTATCCGTGAAGGAGCGTCTGACGATCCGGAAAGTAGTGAAGGAAGAGTGGTTTCCGCTTACCGTAGAGGAAATGGATGCGATTCTGAAATCGTATGTGGAGGGTGAAGGATTGAAGAGATTTTAGAATTTTTTATCTGCGAAATCCGCGTGAAAAAATAGTGTGTCAACTAAATTCTCGGACACAGAGATAAAGAAACATAAAGGGAAAGCATATGGAAATCGTCTATTTAATCGGAGGTTTATTGGTTGGAGCGCTCATTGCCTGGTTGATTGCGAAACAGCAAAGCACGGGGAAAATTGCAACGCTCGAAAATGAATTGCAGAACTCGGATATCCGGATTGCCGGACTTTCCGAAGATATCAAACAGCTTGACGGGGAATTAAAAGCCATCCGGCAGGAACGAAACGGATTTGAAAAGCAACTCATTGAATCGGAAGTGAGATTGCAGGCAAAAGAACGCGAATTGACTGCTGAAAAAGAAGGCTCAAAAGCTGTACAAGAACTGCTTTCCGGAAAGGTAAAAGCGTATGATGAAGTGAACAGCGAATTGGCTGTAGCGAAAGCAAATCTCATGTCTTTAACTGAAAAACTGGACACTCAGAAAAAGGAAATCGAAAAGCTCAACGAAAAGTTCAGCCTGGAGTTTGAGAATATTGCCAACCGGATACTGGAAGAAAAGACGGAAAAGTTTACGGCAACGAATAAAAATAACCTGGAATCGATTTTAAAACCGTTGGGTGAAAACCTGGATAAATTCAAATCGAAAGTAGAAGAGGTTTACGACAAAGAATCGAAGGAACGATTTTCCCTCGGTGAGAAAGTCAAAGAACTGGCGGAATTGAACCAGGTGATCAGCGAAGAAGCGAAAAACCTGACAAAAGCATTGAAAGGCGAATCGAAAACCCGCGGAAGATGGGGCGAGATGATTTTGGAAAGTATTTTGGAAAAATCAGGTTTGGTGAAGGACCGCGAATATTTCATGGAACATCAGTTGCTGGATGAAGAAGGAAAGTCGTTGTTGTCTGAATCCGAAGGGAAGAAAATGCGCCCGGATGCCGTGATTAAATACCCGGATAATCGAAGTGTGATCATTGATTCAAAAGTTTCCCTGATTGCATTTACGCGTTATCTCGATGCAACTGATCCCGAAGAACAAGCCGTTCAACTGGCCGCGCATGTTGCTTCTGTTAAAACACACATTGCTGCTTTGAGTGCGAAAGGTTACGATGATTACAACAAAGCGTTGGATTTCGTGATGATGTTTGTGCCGAGTGAACCGGCCTACATCGCTGCGATGCAGGGCGATCCGGAACTCTGGAATTTCGCCTACGACAAGCGGATTTTGTTGTTAAGTCCAACGAATTTAATTACGTCACTGAAGCTCATTGTGGATTTATGGAAACGGGAATATCAAAATCAAAATGCGATTGAAATTGCAGAAAGAGGAGCGAAGCTGTATGATAAATTTGTGGGTTTTGTAGACAATCTGAAAGGTGTCGGAGAGAATCTTTCGAAAGCTCAGACCAGGTATGACGAAGCTTTTAAACAATTGTCGACCGGGAATGATAATTTGGTACTTCAGGCAACGAAATTGAAAAAACTGGGCTTGAAACCTAAAAAGGAATTGCCGAAAGATATCGAGAAACAGGCTTCGCAAAATGAGATTGGAGAATAATTCCTGTTCTCGAAAATTCAATAATCAATACCGGAATTTAGATGGTTTTGCAGTGAATTTTCCACAGATGCACAGATGATTGCTCGCCTACCGGTCTCGCTTACTGTGTTTGAATTGTTTTTCTGCGGAAATGTGTGAGTTATGCTGTAACGTTTCGTTCTTACCGGCGTTATACGCGCAAACGAACAGGGAAATGAAAACCGGATTGTTGATTAAATTGGAATGTGACGTTGTATTTTTCACACTCTTTTTTTAATTTGCAACATCGAAAACCCACAACAACAATGAAACGCAAAACTCTCCTTACGCTTCTTGCGTCTATTCCTTTCTTATCGTTCTCGCAGAATTCTACCTGGGAACCGGAAATGATTTCCATTACTGAAGGTGCTTCAGAACATGTGATTATGGGGTCAGCGGGAATCCAGGCGGCTCAGTGGGATCAGTTGCAGCATCCGAAATTCTGGCAGCAAATCATGATTCTTTCACCGGATTCTGTATTGGTGAATGTGGGTTCTACCAGACAAATCATTGCAAAAATGTCGAATAAAGATTGGCATTTGCAGACGGAGGCGCAGAAAACAGTGTTTAAGGACAGCGTGCGCACCTTGCTTGGTTTGACTGCCGATGAACGCATCAATGTAACGACCGGGAAGAATGATTTTTACCGTTTTGATCTCGTATTTGAAAGTCTTCCGAAAGGAGTTTCTGCCTTCGAACAGTTTGGAGTGGATCCGTGGTATGCGCAATCCATTTTATTGATCGAAAGCCCGGGACGAATGCAGAAATCTTCGGTCGGAGCATATGGACCTTTCCAATTGATGCCGTCCGTGGCGCGTTCCATGGGATTGACGGTCAATCGTTCGGTGGATGAGCGAAAAGATTTCATGCGTTCGGCGTATGCGGCTTCTCAGCTTCTGAAACGGATTTGTATTCCATCTGCCCGTCACATTGCGGAAGGAGCAGGATTAACCGTTGACGAACAAGCTATTTGGTTCCGCCTATTGACAATGCATGTCTATCATGCCGGAGCATTGAATGTGAAAGCGGTTGTGAATGCAATCGGGCAGGTAGCTTCGGGAGAAGAATTGATCCAGAAAATGTGGGTAACCAGCGCAGCGAGTTTCGGAAATGCTTCTCAAAATTATTCCCAGCTAGCTCTGGCAGCTCACATTCAGTTAAGTCAGATTATCCAGCGCAAGGGAAGCCCGGTTTACAATTGCAGTACCGCTTATTAAAATTTGTATTAAGTAGTTTACGAAATCTAAAGAATGGTCGATTTTGGCCATGTAGAAGAATAAATAACATCAAAATAGTTCAAAAGTTCAAATTCCGATAGCTATCGGAATCAAAATTCATCCTTCGACAGGCTAAGGATTTTTTTGTTCAAAAGTTCAAATTGAACCGTTTAAACTTTTTGAACACTTGAACCAATCGAGTTGTTCCTTTACCAGCAAAAAATCAACTTGCCAAAGTTTTCAGATAAGACATTACTAAGCCTTTTTGAACAAAATACTCAGCGAGTTGACGCAATGACGCGTATCTTTCGGTGTAAAGCGTTCGCCGGTAAATACATGGCCCAAATGTCCTTCGCAATTGGCACAAATGATTTCTACACGTCTTCCGTCCGGATCAGGAATGCGTTTTACAGCGCCCGGGATTTCGTCGTCGAAAGATGGCCAGCCGCAACCGGAATCAAATTTATCGGAACTTCGGTATAAGGGAGCTTCACAACGACGGCAGACGAACATGCCTTGTTCTTCCCATTTATTATATTGACCTGTGAAAGGATATTCCGTTCCTTTTCGGACGATGATGCGTTCTTCTTCAGGAGTGAGTGGATTCCAATCGGATTTATCTTTTTTCATAATCTCTTTTGATATGTACAAGGTACAAAAAAACGGGCAAAAAAAAGAGGCTGCCGTTTCCGATAGCCTCCTTAAAAATGTTTAAACGGATTAAACTCCCATGGAGTCAATTTTACTCATGATCTGTTTCGCGTAGAAATCAGTTGCCTGTTTCAGGATATTTACTTTCTTATTCTTCGCTGCAATCACCATTTTCGCTCCGTCACGGTTTGCGTTGATGGTTACGTATTGCAGAATTTCGATCACTTTTGCTTCGTCATCCAATTCCATGCTTGCAACGTCCATTTTTTCGAATGCAATGAATAGCGAGAAGCTGTCTTCTCCGAAGTTTTTCACGTAAGAAGGAAGATTCAATTTCCCTGTGTTTTCTTTCCCGCTAGAAGCGTAGATGCCATTTTTAGTGGATTTGATACGTAATTGACCTAAAGTGTATGTGTCACCTTTTTTGGTTGCGAAAACAGAGAACTGCTCATCGATCAATTTTTGCAGGATATCTCCTTTAGGCCCTAAACCAAGGAAGCTGTTGTATTCCAATTCCATTCCCATGGTTGATTTTGCATCACCGTTCATAATAATTCCGGTTTGACCCGAGAACAATTTGGAGAACGGATTTTCACCAAGAGCCAAAAGTGCAAACTTCGCCTGGCTTGGGAAGCCTTCCATCAAACGTTTCTTTGTTTCAGGTAAATAAGTGCTCAGGAAGTCTTCTCCTTTTCTTAAATCCAGGTTCATAGCCATTCCCATCCATGGAGTTCCACCACCTAATTTGCTCACAAGCGTATTTCCGTTTTTGTCTTTGAAGAACAATTTGTCTTTCAACTCTTCGGAGAAGATATTGGTTGCTTCAATGGTTGCTTCGCCGTTTTTGAAGTTTGCAACGGTTTTAATGAATGCATTGTCAACCAGTTTTTCCAACTCTTCCTTTTTGTTACTTGGTAATTTTTCCAGTTCTGTGTTGGAAGTTTTCAATAAGCGCTCAATGCTGATTCCGGAAACAACATCTCCGCTTTGTTTTACGATTTCAGCGGCTGTTTCTTCAGAAAGATCCCCGGAAGTCATCTCGAAAGCTTCTTTGATCTCTGCTTTTCCGTCGTAATCTCCCGGTTTGCTGATAATCATCAGAACTTTGTTGCGGATTCCGAACGTTACATCGTCTTCCTGGTGGAAAGAAATATCGCCGTCTTTTTCCAAAGCATATCCCATTTCACTGATAATGGAAGACAAACTATCCTGGTTTTTGATATTGATCAATGCATAAACTGTTTCAGGAGTTCCGTCGTATCCGAATGGAGCTTCCAATGCGTAGTAAATCGGTTTGTCGATTTCCAGTCCTTTTTTCCAGTTTCCTAAAACACTTCCCAAAATGGTATTCACTTTCGGAATGCTTTTGTAATCGGCGTTGTTCAGGAGGTTCATTGCACTGACATGACCAAAGACAACGATCTTTTCGTTTCCTTCGATTAGTGCTGAAGTAGCTTCTGCCGCGTCACGTTCTTTCGAATCGGATGAACAGGAGCTGAATAGTAAAATACCACTAAAAGCGAAAATGCTGACAATTAGTGTTTTATTGTATTTTTTCATAGGTAAATTTTTGTTACAAAATGAGCCTCAAATGTAGACTTTCTTTTTAATTTCGAAGTTCATATTTACAATTTTTATTCCAAAATTAAAACGCTGATTTCGTGCATTTTATTGAGCCATATTTTAATTGGAGACATTTATACATCGCTTCTGAGGATTCTCTTTCACCTTTTTACGACCGGGAGTACAGTGAATTTGAGTTTACGGACCGGATTTACAATTTCCTGATCCATCCTCAGTGGGATAATATTGGTTCGCGGACACTATTCACGAAAATCCTTTTTGTGGATTACGAGGAAGGTTACGCCATTATGGAATTCATCGGTGAATGGAATGACGCGATCGAAAACGATATCATGACCCTCAAACGAAATGTGATTGAGGAGATTATGGAACACGGAATCAACAAGTTTATCCTGATCGGCGAAAACGTTTTGAATTACCATTATTCAGACGATTGTTATTACGAAGAATGGTTTGATGAAGTGGAAGACGGCTGGATTGCATTGATCAATTTTCACGATCATGTGATCAGTGAATTCGAAAAGGCGCGGGTAGATCATTATTTTGTAATGGGCGGCGATTTGGAAGATGTCGAATGGAGAACCCATACGCCGGCGCAGGTGTATGAACGGGTGGATGAATTGGTACAGAGAAGAATAGGGTAGTTTTTTGAATTGCGAATTGCGAATTGATTTTGTTTATGGGGCTGTTTGAATAGTAAAAACTTTGCACCCTTCATTCTCTGTGTCGAAAATCAACGGCAAAGAAGCAAAGAGCGCAAAGAAATTGAGCAGTTAAAAATGATATTTGACCAAATGTTTACTTCGAAATGAATACCTTTTTGGCAATCATATTGTTATCAACAGCCACGTTTACCATGTAAATCCCACTGTTTAATTCCTGGTTCAAACGAACTGAAAGTGAGTTTTCTCCGGCGCTGACAGATCCAAGGTTTTCAGTGAAAACAGATTTACCGTTTAAATCCACCACGTTTACAAACACCATTCCGTCCATTTTGTTGTTCAATTGAATGTTCAATGAATTGGTACTTGCCTGGTAAGCGATACTTGTTGCCACTTTTGCAGCGTTTTCCTGGATTGCAGCCTGCGATCCGAATGGATGCTGAGAAGTGCGGATAATATCTCCGGTATCTCCGCTATTGCTGTTTGTCTGGTTCGTTGCCAGGTAGAATGTGACAGCTCCGACATTGGTTGCAGGCGATGTCCAGTTGAAAGTCCAGCTCGTCGAAGCGGTTCCTGCGGATTTATGTGTTACGCGTGTTTTTCCAAGAGCAGAAATCGTTTTGGTGCGCGTTGCATCGGTAATGGCAAACGTTCCTGCCATGGTATTGCTCGGGTTTAAAGCAACGATTTCAAATCCGTTTTTCGGATTGGCTGTTGCCATGCTCACATTTACTGTGTACGTGGTATTCGGTTCGTATTCTGTTACAGGATTTCCTGCATGCGTTAATGTTACGGTATTGAATCCGGAACCACTTTGAACAGTACCTGAGTGACATTGTGTGCAGGTTGCATCGCCGGGAGCTCCGGTTTTACCACCAACGCTTCCGTTCGCATTTAGCAGGTGAAAATTTTTGGAGAATTTCCTGACGCTTTGAATGTTTTCTTTTCCGGAAAAACTCACCAGGATTCCTGAAGCGAGAAGTAATCCGATGAAAAAGTAGTTTTTTTTCATACTGTTTTAAGTTTTCGTTTTTTTGTTTCATCCAACGGTCAAATGATCAGACCAGGAAAAATTCCGTTTAAAGCATTTCCTTTACATAACCGGGAATAGCTTTTTTGTCGGATAATCTATTAGTAATCGTATTGATATAAAGTTAGTTATGTAAAAACTCCTTCCTGTTATGAAATTGCCGTGATAAATTATGAATTTCCGAAGAAGGAGTATTTTCTGTGTCTTAATTGTTCATTTTTCCTTGTTTAATCCAACAGTCAAATTGCTGAATCAGGGAATCTTCTAAGGCCGGACCTCCCTGGGGCATCAATTGGGGAGTTCCGTGCAATGCGCTCAGAATATTGTCTGCCTGATCTGCAATTTCCTGGTAATTTGATAGCGTCGGGCTTGTTCCTGCACCGCTTCCATGGCAACTGGAGCATTTATCCTGGATAACCGGAGCAATCTGATGAGCAAACGAAATAGTATCCGAACAAGTTGCACCGATCATTGGCGAAGGGGCTTTGTCTTTGGTACATCCGCTTGTGAAAACCAATGAAAGTATGATTATTGTGCTGCTTAACGTCAGTATGATGAATCTGTTTTTTTTCATGCGTTTATTTAATAAAAAGAGGTTTGAACGTCAGCCAGGAAAGCGCAGGAATAAATGTGAACGGAATGAGGTATCCTTTAAAATAATCGATCATCGCCATGGAGTCTTCGTTTTTGAAAACGGGATCATCCATTTTGAAAACATAAAAAACCAGCGAAAGGGAAACACCTGAAAGTACCAGGTGAATGATAAACGAAGCCAGTGACTGGTTCCTGATCAAACGGTATACAATTGCCCCGATAATACTGATTCCAATGGTAATCATCATTGAAAAAGAAAGCAGGTGAATATAACCGGAATGCTCTGTGAAGTCGGCGATTTTCGTATACATCAACGAATAGACCAATGAAATCAGCGACGAAAACAAACCGGCTGTAATTCCCAGGAAAAAAAGACGTTTAAACATGAGTATTTATTTTTGAGTGACCGGAATAGAGTAAGAAATGTTCATGATATCCGGAACGGCGTCGCTTTTGTGTCCTACACCGTAATCAATACGATTTACTGTGAATTTTCCGGAGAAAGTCAGATCGTTTCCGGATTTGCTAACCGTTGCAGGAATTTTCTTTTCTTTCGTAACTCCTTTCATGGTCAGTTTTCCTGTAATCGTATAACCGTCATCTGATTTTTCCACTTTCGATGAAACGAATTTAATGGACGGATACGTCGATGATTCAAACCACTCGGAAGTCTGTGCCTTTTTGCTTTGCATGGAATTTCCGGTGTTGATGGAACTCACATCGATGGAAATGTCAAACTTCGCATTGCTTAAATCATTTGCATCAAATTTGATGGTTCCTTTTGCTTTTTTGAATTCACCTGAAGGGTCTTTACTCTTAAAAGCAATGGTAAAACCTTCCTTGAAAACATAATCGTTTACGGAAGTAAGTGTCACGAACGCTGAGCTTACAAAGATGCATGCTGCCAAAGCGGGATAAAGAATCTTTTTCATAATCACGTGTTTTAATGGTGTAATGGTGGCTTCGACTCCGCTCAGCCACCAACATATTCATGTTGTTTTGCTGTGAAAGCACACTTCGACTCCGCTCTGTGTGCTTTCAGTTTATAATCTGTTTTACTGTCCGAATTCGAACTTTCTACCGATGCAAAAACCGATCCTGAATTGTCCTTTCAACCAATTGTCGTAGGTATTGGTAATGAATTGAGATTCTCCGAATCCGCGGGAATTTGTTAGATAGACGGTGAAATTGTGTCCGAATGTCAACCATTCAACGGCAAATCCGAGGCTGTTGAAATTCGTTGTACGCAATCCTTTATCGTGGAAAACCTGGTGGTATTCTACCATGATTCCCAAACGTTGTGTAATCGACCAGCGCATGGCGCCTCCAAGGGCAAATACGGTGTTTTGATCGTCTGCAGCCACATAGTTCCGGTGAACCAAAGTCGGCATCAATGCTAAGCTTACCAGGTTTCCGAACTTACGGGCAATGTTTAGCTGCGCCGAGTATGAAAAACGGTTGATCTGTTTCGGGAAGTGCCCGACTGCGTAAATATCCGGCAATGCTTTCATGTAGGTATAGAACATACTTCCGGTAACTGCCATTGAAATCGGCATTCCTTTTTTCTTCTGTTGCAGTATGCGGTATTTCGCAAAACCATCGATCAGGGAGCGATAGGGAGTTCCGGTTCCTTTGCTTCTTCCGACTCCAACCATCAAATGATTGGTGATTCCGTATTCAAACCCGAGGCGGATATCACTGGAATTGTCGAACCCGAACCAGTTGTGAACTCCACCATTCGTTCCTGCGAAGTCGCCAAAACGGTGTTCCACTCTGAATTCCAGAACACCTTTGCGCAGACATTCCACTGAATGCGCACTGACGATGCGCGTGGATTGAAATGTTTGCTCAACCAGGTTATCATCTTCTACTGTTTCGGTTTCTGCGGCCGCTGTAGTATCCGTTTCCTGTGCGGTTGAGTAATTTGCAAAGCTCAGGGCTGCTCCGATAAAGAGTATTTTGTGAATCATATTTGTTGGTTTCTTTTTTTTGCAAGATAATATTTACCCTGATATATAACTAACGTTCTAATACAGCATTGAATAGATGGTTGGAATGCGTTATTGGAAATAATCTACTTTCCCGATAGGAAGTAGTGGCTATTATAGGAATCCTAAAATACGCCATTTGCGGTATTTTGCGCCTTTGATTTAATCACTAAGTTTGTAATAATGAAACTGATATGAAGCGACTTGGTTTGTTACTTTTCTTTTGCGTAATTGTTTTTCTGAAATCGTTTTCCAGGGATCGGTCTGTTGTATTGGAATGGAAATTCAATGGAATAGAAGAAGGGTACGATCATTTGAACCGATGCCGGGTGTTTGTGGACGGTGAAGAAATGCCGCTTTCCAAAACCTGTGCGCAGAGTACCTGGGGGAAATATGAGTTGCGGCTTTCAAAAAAGGAACACCGGATTCGCCTGGTGAATGAAGCTTATTACGATGGGAAATGGGTTGAACATACGTTTGAGAATGAATTCAGTATTGATGCAATCTGTGAATTTGATCTGAATGTGAAGGAAATTTTAAGAGTTCAGATCCAGTTTGATCTGAACAGTTCTCAGATTTCCATGGTGCTGTTTGATTTAAAAGGAAATGAGTGGAAGAAGAAACCGTTGCGGTTTAAGGGAAAACATTATGCTCTGACTATCGACTGGAAGTTCATGAATATCGAAGCCGGTTATGATCATCCTTCAAAAATGCGCGTTTTTGTGGATGACGTTGAATTGGGAGTTTCTCCTGAATCGACGGAAAGCAAAGGCGGAGTCTTTACAGTGAAAATCCCGAAAGGTGAGCACCGCGTCCGGATTGTGAATCAGTCTTTGTTTGAAGGGAAGTGGCAGGATCATACGATTGTAAACAACTATTCGGTAGAGGCGGTTTATGAAAAGGCGCTGGACATTAAGAAAGCCATTCAAGTGACATTGGTCATTGACTTAAACAATGAAAATACGGTCAATACATGGGAATAACCTTGCCTGAATTGCATAAACAATAACCAACAAAAAAGACTGCCCGAAAGAGCAGTCTTTTTGATTATCTGAGTTTCATCATTACCCGTTCCAAACTCCCATTGAGTTGAATTTCTCAATGCGTTCTTCGACACGCTGCTCCGGATTTTTAGGATCCAATTCAGCCAGGTATTGAATAATTTTTGTTTTTACGTTCTGGAAGCTTGCTTCCTGGTCTCTGTGAGCACCAGCTAACGGTTCTTCGATCACATCGTCAACCAATTTCAGACGTTTCATATCGGAACTGGTTAATTTCAACGCTTCAGCAGCTTTCTCCTTGTATTCCCATGATCTCCACAAAATAGAAGAGCAGGATTCCGGAGAAATAACCGAATACCACGTGTTTTCCAACATCACCACTTTGTCTCCGACACCGATTCCCAATGCTCCTCCTGAAGCTCCTTCACCGATGATGATACAGATTACAGGAACTTTCAGCTGCATCATTTCATAAATGTTGCGTGCAATTGCTTCTCCCTGACCTCTTTCTTCCGCTTCAAGTCCCGGAAATGCTCCCGGAGTATCAATGAACGTTACGATCGGTTTGTTGAACTTTTCAGCCAGTTTCATCAAGCGCAAAGCCTTGCGGTATCCTTCCGGATTCGGCATCCCGAAGTTACGGTACTGACGCATTTTGGTGTTGATTCCTTTTTGCTGACCGATAAACATCACTGTTCTTCCATCCAGCAATCCGAAACCTCCGATCATTGCCTTATCATCCTTTACGGTTCTGTCGCCGTGAAGCTCCTGGAACGTATTGTTTGTAATTGCATTGATATACGCCAAAGTATATGGTCTGTCCGGATGACGCGACAATTGTACACGTTGCCACGGAGTCAGTTTTCCGAATATTTCCTTGGTCTTTTTTGTAAGAGTTTCTTCTAAGGCATGAATCTTATCCGCCATATCAACACCAGTACTGACACCAATTTCACGGGTTTGTTCGATTTGTTCTTCTAAAGCCTTTAAAGGTTCTTCAAAATCTAAATATGTAGACATAATTGCTATTTTGAGGGGCGAAATTTACGAAAATAGTTCGCATCTATTAATTTTACGGGATGATTAATTTTCCAACATGCAAAATAAACCTGGGATTGCACATCCTGCGAAAGCGGAATGACGGCTACCACGATATTGAAACTGCGATGTTGGAACTTCCCTTTTGTGATGTACTTGAAGTCATTGAAAACGGGAAATCGGGTTTTAGCACTTCCGGATTGGAAATTCCCGAATCAGGGAACCTGGTTTTGGATGCAGAGCGCGCATTTAGAAAGGTTGCGAAATTTCCGGCTTTGTCTTTTCATTTGTATAAAATCATCCCGATGGGCGGCGGATTGGGTGGCGGTTCTTCTGACGCGGCCTTTGCGCTGAAATTGATGCGTGATCAATATGCGCCTGAAGTTTCCAATGAAGAACTGAAGAACATAGCTGCTAAAATTGGTTCGGACTGCGCTTTTTTTATTGACGGAGGTTTGCAGTTTGCAACGGGAAGGGGAGAAGTATTGAGTCCGCTTGAAATTAATTTGAAAGGTTATTCTGTTGTTTTGGTGAATATCGGGATTCATGTTTCGACCAAAGAAGCCTATGATGGCGTTGTTCCGGATGAAAACCGCAATTCTTTAAAAGATATTCTGAATCAACCGGTCGCTGAATGGAAAAATTCATTGGTCAATGATTTTGAAACTTCTGTTTTTAAAAAGTATCCTGAACTGGGGCAAATCAAACACGATTTGTACGCCCGGGGAGCGGTTTACGCTTCAATGACGGGTTCCGGCTCCACGCTATTCGGAATTTTCGAATCGGAAATCACGGCGATCAACTGGTCGCAAGAAGTCGTTTACGAAAAGTATCTGAAACTTTAATTCCGGATAAAATTCAGGTGCTCAATTTTCCCGTCAATTTCAAATACAAAATAATACGTTCCCGGACGAAGCGCGGAAACATCGATTTGTGATCCGTTTAATTCCACATACTGGTTTTGCCCTAAGACATTATAAACCTGAAGTAGTTTGATATCGGAGGAATTTCCATTTTTAGAAGCAATCGTTACCAACTGATTTCCCGGATTCGGATACAAAACCAGTTCTTTTTCGATTTGCCATTCATGGAGCGAAGCTGTGCTTAAAGGATCTGCTTCGAACAGGAATAATCCGCCCAAATCCTGGCCTACAAATAAATTCAGAAAGCCGTTTCCATTGATATCATCCACGAAAACGGAACTGTACAAGCCAACGTCCAGGTTCAGGAAATGGTCGGAATACAAGCTGAAGGTGTCGCCATCTGTTAAATGTCCGTCGATGTTATGGAAGTAATTCAGTTTTCCGTTGTATGCACCGACAAATAAACGCGTAGTATCATTGACACGGAAGAAATGCGGTGCGGCATATCCGTCCGGAGTGGAGGAAATATCTGCCTGGCCAAGATTGTTGCTGATCCATGTGAAAACCGGTGAAGTGGCCGTTCCTGTATTCTGGTAGTACGTAATTTCGCCTGTTTTTCGCCCCACGATCAAATCGAGCAATCCGTCTTTGTTGAGATCAAATAATTGCGGATAGGCGTAAGAAACTACATTGATCGCAGCTCCGGTGTTGTCTGTAAGAGAAACAGAAGTTCCGAAATTCATCGGGTTACCTGCTCCGGCCGTATTGGTGAAACGTCTCAGGTTTCCGTTTTCCATTCCGATAATTAAATCCTGGTCGGCGTCTCCGTCCAGGTCGCCGAAGGTTGGCACAACACGTAAACCCAATCCGAGTGAAGATAAGCCTAAATAATCGTTGTTGACCAGGGTGAATTCCGGGTTGGAGCTGGTTCCGGTATTTCTATAAAGTTGAAAAACGGATTCGAGGCTCAGAACGGGTTTGTAGCGTACAAAATTTGCAACGAGCAGATCTTTCAATCCGTCTCCGTTTTCGTCGACCAAAACGGGAATACTTCCCAGTCCATGATCGATCATGTCTTTTTGAAGAAAATTATTTTCCTGGTAAACAAAGTTCGGAAGAGCATTTGTTCCGGTATTTTTGAAGAATTGAACGCTGTTCTGGTTTTCGGAAACGGTTCGGGCATTCGGAGCAATGATCAGGTCTTTTTTGCCGTCAAAATCCACATCTTCCCAATAGATTGCTGGAAACAACTGCATTTGCCCGGGATTCCCGGCGGTAGGATAATCGTGATTCTGACTGATCATAATGGAATTGGTATTGGGAGCAGTTCCGCCGTTCATCAATAGGGTAATGCCCGGATAGGCGACATCGCCCAGGATCAGATCCATGACTCCGTTGTTGTTGATGTCGATTGCGAGTGTTGTGGACCCGGAATGCCGGGTAATACTTTCACTGGCGAAATCCCGGATTAATTCTTCCTCCGTATTTGCCGGTCTCAGCGGATTTGCGATATCGCCGTTTTCACATGGATAGGCCGTTTGATTCAGATAAAGGTCATTGCTGTTCGGATCTTCGCTGAATTTTCCCCAGCATTGGTTTTTCAGGACGAAAATGAGTGAATCCGGAATACCGTAAAGTTCCATGCTTTGATTTTGATGATATTCCATGTTTTGTCCGCCGATATGAAAAGTCAGAATGTCCATATCGCCATCGAAATCAATATCAGCATATGCCGGAATATCACTTGCGCTGACATACAGATTCGAAATGTCTCCGGTATAATCGGTTTGAAGAATCGGAGTGATCAGCTGCCATTGCAGACCTTGTGTCGAAGAACCAACATTCCGGTAAACTTTGACTCCACCGATTCCGTAAGTGAACAAATCTTTTCTTCCGTCCGCGTCATAATCTACGAATGCGGCTCTGTACTTGCAGTCAGCCGGGAAGAAGTTGTATCCCTTGTAAACGTATTTGTATTCATGAGTGGTTCCATTGACAATATGCTCCATCAATACGAACTCGTCTCCGCTCCGGTCGAAGATGACCAGGTCGTCCAATCCGTCGAAATTGTAGTCTATGGTAGAGAATTGACCGTAATTGATTCCGCCGGCCCAGGGATTTTTCAGGGTTGTACTTCCAACCTTAACCGGAATGCCCGGATTGTACTCAAAACCCAAATGCGTCTGAGTATTAACAAGGTTACAAAAGCAAAGTGCCGGAATCAGTAGTGAAAGTACTTTTTTCATTGAACAATAGGATTGCAAGACTTCTTTAAATTAAGCTAAAATTACGGTAAAATTAAGGGCAACTATAAAATCGTATTGCTGTTTAGCAAGTATAAAACGATCAATCATGAAAAAAATTCTCTTCACCCTCTCTTTCTGTCTCCCGATGACGGTTTCCAAGGTTTCCGCCCAGGATTCAATCTCCGTTCTTTTTATCGGAAATAGTTATACGTATGTGAATAATTTGCCGATGATGGTAAGTACACTGGCAACAAATCTTGGGAAGAAAATCACGGTCGATTCGAAAACAGGCAGCGGTACTACTTTTCAGGGGCATCTGGACGATCCTGCAACAGATATTAAAATTCATTCCAAACCATGGGATGTGGTAGTGATTCAGGGACAAAGTCTGGAACCGAGTAATTCGAATATGTTGGTTGACCTGGTCACGATTCCCAATGCTGTCAGATTGTCTGAAAGGGTTTGGGCTGCTAATGCCTGCAGTAATGTGATGTATTATATGACCTGGGGAAGACAGAATGGGTCTTCACAATCCGAAGCAACCAATACGTTTGAAAAAATGAATGCACGTTTGTACAAGAACTATTTGCGTATGGCAGACTCCAGTGACCGGTCGATGGTTTCACCTGTCGGGGCAGTTTGGGGCTACGTTCGTGCAAATCATCCGACAATAAATCTTTATGATGCAGATGGATCACATCCGTCTTTTGAAGGAAGTTACCTGGCAGCTTGTACGTTCTATACCTCACTTTTCCAGAAGAGCCCGGTAGGTGCAACATATTATGGAGGATTGAATGCAACAACGGCTGGAATTTTACAGCAAGCCGCCGCAACTGTTATTTTAGATTCATTGGATCGTTTCCACCTGCGTCCTGCGAATGAAGCAACAAAGGCAGACTTTTCGATAGTGCAAAACGGTTCAACCATCACGTTGACGAATGAAAGTTCGAGAGCAACAACATACACCTGGTTATTCGGAGACGGGCAGAGTGACGAAATAGAAAATGCGGAATATACTTTTACAGAAAACGGCGTTTATACGGTGAGCCTGGTTGCTTCTTCGGAGTGTAATTCGGATACCATTTCGAAGCAGGTTGCCGTTGGAGGAACATTGAGTCTTTCTGATCTGGATTTCGCTGCTGTTGAGTTCAGAACAAAAGACGAGTTCATTGAAGTTTCGTGTAAAGAGTCCGGGTATTCGATGGAAGTATTCGGAACGGACGGAAAACAATTGATAAAGCAACAGTCATTGGATGCTGAACCTGTTTTAATTCCAAGAAACCAGGCAGTTCAGTTGGTAAAGCTAACTTCTTCTAATGGAGCTGTGCAGATTGTACGCTGTTTTTAAGCAGTTTAAAAGATTAACTTCTCCAAATTATGCTAAACGGGCAACTGTAAGAGCAGATTAATGTTTAGCTAACATAAAATACGACAAAACATGAAAAAAATTCTCTTCACACTCTCCTTCTGTCTCTCAATGACGGTTTCCCAGGTTTCCGCACAGGATTCAATTTCTGTTCTTTTTATAGGAAATAGTTATACGTACGTAAATGATTTACCCGGAATGCTGAGTAACCTGGCTACGAACCTGGGAAAAGAAATTACAGTTGATTCTAAAACGAACGGTAGTGCTACTTTCCAGGTTCATGTGAATGATCCTGCAACGTATACTAAAATCCATTCCAAACCATGGGATGTGGTGGTGATTCAGGGGCAAAGCCAGGAGCCGAGTTTTTCGGATGCACAGGTGAATAATTCGACCCTCCCTTTTGCAGTGCGATTGTCTGATAGTATTTGGGCAAGCAATACCTGCAGTAACGTCATGTATTATATGACGTGGGGAAGACAAAACGGTGATCCGCAATGGAGCGAAATCAATACGTTCAGTAAAATGAATACGCGTTTGTACAATGCATATATGCGCATGGCGGATTCCAGCGACCGATCGATGGTTTCACCGGTTGGAGCTGTTTGGGCCTATGTTCGTGCAAATCATCCGACAATCAACTTGTACAACCCGGATGAATCGCATCCATCCCTTGAAGGAACCTACCTGGCAGCTTGTACTTTCTATGCTTCGCTTTTTCAGAAGAGCCCGGTAGGCGCAACGTATTATGCCGGATTGAATGCTACAACGGCTGTTATTCTACAACAAGCTGCGGCAACCGTTATTTTGGATTCATTGGATCGTTTTCACCTGCGTCCTGCAAACGAAGCAACATTAGCCGACTTTTCGATGGTGCAAAACGGAGCAACGATCACTTTGACAAACGAAAGTTCAAGAGCCACAAGTTATACCTGGTTGTTTGACGGGCAGAGTGTAACGACAGAAAATGCACAGCATACATTTACTTCAAATGGTGTTTATACCGTAAGCCTGGTTGCTTCTTCCGCCTGTAATTCGGATACCACTTCGAAGCAGGTTGCCGTGGGAGGAACGTTGAGTCTTGCGGATCTGGATTTCGCTTCCGTTGAGTTCAGAACAAAAGAAGAGTTCTTTGAAGTTTCCTGTAGAGAGTCGGGATATTGGATGGAAGTATTCGGAACGGACGGAAAACAATTGATAGGGCAGCGATTATTAGGTGCTGAACCGGTTTTAATTCCACGTAACCAGGTAGTTCAGTTGGTAAAATTGACTTCTTCCAATGGAATGGTTCGAATCGTGCGCATTTTTTAAATGATTGAAAAGATTTAAATTTAATGAAAGGTGTCTAACAGGCACCTTTTTTATTTAACGAATTTGTTGGAAAACTGTTTTTTAAAATTTTAGTTCTAATATTTAACAAAAAATCTGTATCCTAACATGTGAAGGGCTTTGAGGAGCATGTAAAATTAAGCTTGCATAAAATTTCAAAAATTATTACGTTAAATAATTAACAATAACAAGTTTTGTTTTTTTAACCTTTTTTATGGCTTGTTTGCTAGATTTTACTAGGATTAAACTATTTTTTAAGTTTTCATGTTTTTGTGCTAAATCGGTTTACTGAGTCAATTATTGTGGGATCAATAAGCAAATCAATTTTGTAAGTATCTAGGATAGTAACATTTTTGTAGTGTTACTTAAATTATAGATTATGTTGAAAAACACCACTGTGGTTTTTCAAGGTCTGAATTTTTTTTCAACTCATTAATTAAATTTTACCTATGAAGAACAATTCCTTTAAAAAATGGCTGGTTCTTTCTGCTCTGTTCGGGCTTATGTGCATTTCGCCACATATGCTGGTACGGGCTCAAAGTGTTGCCAATTATGCGTTCAGTACCTCGACCTCGGGGACGCTGGATGACCTTTCTACGGGAGCAACTTCTATCATGTCGGCTGCGGTCCATGATGACGATGCAACAACCGTTAATCCACTCGGGTTCAATTTTGTTTATATGGGAGTTTCATACTCACATTTCAGTACGAATTCGAATGGACAGCTTTTATTCCACACTTCTGCAGGAGCAACCGCAATCGGAGGTTCAGCTCAGACGCCAAGTGCAGGAACTCCTTTATTGCTTCCTATGTCAGGAGATAATGAATTGGCAGGTGGAATCCGATATAAAGTAATCGGTTCTGCTCCGAACAGAAAGTTTGTATTGGAATGGACTAAATTCTATGTGTACTATACGGATATTACGAATGCAGGAAATATGCAGTTGTGGCTACATGAAACGACCGGACAGATTGAATTTGTTTATGGTGAAATCTATAATTCCTACAATCTTTCTGTAACCCGTTCTATCGGTATTACAACGGGAACAACAGCCACTACGCAAGGTTCTGTAACAGTTTCCGCAACTCCGACATATTCGGGGTCTGCAACATTTGCTTCAAATACGTTTGCTGCAGGTTCGGGAACAGCTACAGGTTCTCCTTTAATTGCCAATATTGGAACCAATGTTGAGGGAACACGTCGTGTTTATACTTTTACACCGTCAACTCTCCCTCCTGTTGCTCCATCTGCTCTGGCTTTTTCCAGTGTCGCTGCAACTTCCATGACACTGAATTGGACGGATAACTCAACAACAGAAGCGGGCTTTACAATTTATCGTTCAACAGATAACGTGACTTATGCAGCTGTAGCTCAGGTAGCAGCTAATGCAACTACATATAATGCGACGGCATTATTGCCAAGCACTTTGTATTACTGGAAGGTGACCTCTTTTGCAGAATTAGAAAGTACACCTTTGACCGGAAGTCAATCAACAACTGCCGGAGTACTTAGCGGTGTGAAAACAGTTGGTTCCGGAGGTGACTATCAGAATTTAACTACAGCGTTTGCAGATATTAATACACAAGCACTGAGTGGCAACATAGAACTTCAATTAATTACGGGATATCCTGCTGCACCGGAAACTTATCCGATTCAAAGTAGTAATACGATTGCTGTGGGGGCATATACGGTAAAAGTTTACCCTACAGTTTCGGGACTTTCGATTACGAGCGCCAATACAACAGGTACTTTAAATTTGAATAATGCGGCAAATCTGACATTTGATGGTCGTGTGAATCAAACCGGGGCTAACGACCTTGTGATCGCGAATACAAATGCAGGAACAAGTTATGCTGTTTTATTTAATAACGATGCGCATAATAATACAATCACACATGCCATTGTTCGAAGTGTTAATAACTCGACAACTTCCGGAACGATTGTTTTCGGAACAACTACCGGAGCAAACGGGAACGATAATAACGCGATCACAAATTGTGATATTGCAGATGGTGCAACAACTCCTCTGAATGCAATTTATGCTTCCGGTAATACAACCACAACAGCTCAGGGGAATGATAACAATACGATTTCCGATAACAATATTTCGAACTTCTTCAGTGCAGGAAGTGCTACTAATGGAGTATTGATCAGTTCAGGAAACAGTACATGGACGATTTCAAACAACAAATTGTTCCAAACTGCAACCAGAACATATACTTCGGGAAATACCCATAATGGTATCCAGATCAATAATACAAGTGGAAATGGTTTTGTTATTACAGGTAATACTATCGGATATGCAAGTTCTGTAGGAACTGGAGTATATACTTTAACAGGTACGATAGCTACCCGTTTTATTGGAATTAATGTGTCGGCAGGAACAACTGTTGCATCTTCCGTTCAGGGAAATACAATTGCAGCAATTAACCTGACTACTTCAAGCGGAGCAGCTAGTGGAAATGGTATTTTATCCGGAATTAACATTACAAACGGAAACGTTAATGTCGGTAATACAACACCAAACATTATTGGAGCGGCAACAGGTACGGGAAGTTTAACAGCTACTCCAAGTTCAACAGGTGGATTGATTGTTGGTATCAATAGCAGTTCAGCTGGTACGGTTAATATTTCAGGAAATACCATCGGATCTATTACAGGTTTGGGATCAGGAACAACGGTTTCTGCAAGTGTAATCGGAATTCAGGTTACGGCAGGTACTCCGACAATTAACTCAAACATCATCGGAAGCACAACAACGGCTAATAGTATCAATTCGCCAACCGTATCGACTTCCGGTACAGGTCAGTTAATACGTGGTATTGATATTTCGAGTGGTGTGACTAATACAACTTCCATTCAATTCAACACAGTTGCAAACTTGAATGGAAACAGTACGAATGCAGCAGCAAATGTCCGTGCGATTTCTTATGCAGGGACAGGTGTAGCAACAATTAATCAGAATACGGTATTTAATATTTCCGGAGCAAGTGCAAGTACGGCTTCTAACGGAGGTGCAACTGCTGTTCAGGGGATTCTTTATACCGGTTCATCTACAACAGGTGCTGCGGTTATTACTAAAAATGTGGTATACAACATTGCAGCTACTAATACGGGGGCATTGCAAACAAACGTTGCAGGTATCGGATACTCAAATCCTTTAACGGGTTTCATTTCGGGGAATACGGTTTACGATTTGCGAAATGCTTCAACAATGACAACTGCAACAACACCTCCAACTGCAATCGGAATCTTGATTCGCGCTCTTGCTACTTCTGTGGTAATTAGCAATAATATGATTTCATTGGGAGATGCTCAGGCAACGAATACGGAGTTTGTCGGAATCTGGAATAGTTTTGCTACGACAGGTCTTATCAGTATTTATCACAACTCCGTTTCGATTTCAGGAACAGCCGGTTCAGGAGCTCTTCCAAGCTATGGAGTTTTAAGAGGTGATAATACAGCAACTGCAGTAACTACTCCGGTTGATATTCGAAATAACATTCTTTCCAATACACGTACGGGAGGTACCGGCAAGCATTATGCAATTGCAAACCAAAGTAATCCCGTAAGTACAACAGGATGGGGTGTAAACGCAAGTAATTATAACGCGTTGAATGCAAATGCTGCAACAATCGGTTTGTGGGGTAACACAGATCAGGCATTCAATGCATGGAGAACAGCATCATCCGGTGATGCGAACAGTCATTCAGGTATTGCAATTACGTTTGCGAACGTACCAACAGCAAACCTTCATTTAAATATGGGAGCAACTGTAACACCACTTGAATCAGGTGGTGCAACGATTGCTGCTGTTACAACTGACTTTGATAACGAAGCACGTCCAGGACCGGCAGGTTCTGTAAATGGTGGTGCTACAGCTCCGGATCTTGGAGCGGACGAATTTGATGGTGTGCCGGCAATCCCGGTAATCACATTGAACTCTGTTACACCTCCAGCAACTGCACAATGTACAGCAACTGCACGATTGATTTCTGTCAATGTAGTTCCTTCTACAGGAACAACAGCAACTGTGAATTTGGGTTATACTGTAAACGGGACAGCTCAGACTCCAATTGCAATGACCAATACATCTGGTACTACCTGGACAGCAACTATTCCGGTTCCGACTCCAGTGAATGCAACAATTGCGTGGGGAGTAACGGCTACTAATTCATTAGGTGTGGCTGGTTCTTATACAGGAACATCTTATTCTGACGAACCTTTGTTTGGTTCATCAGCAAGTGCTACTGCTTCGGTTAGTACTGTTTGTTCAGGAAGTCCATCAGTTCTTACAGCTAAAGTTGTGAAGAATGGTAGTGCTGCTATTGGAACGGCAACAACTTTGACCAGTGCTACGACTCAGCCGACAGCATTTTGTAATAGATGGTCATCATACCGCATGCAAACAGTTTATACGGCTGCTGAATTGACTGCTGCCGGATTACAGGCAGGACCAATTACTTCAATGTCTTTCAATATTGCAACATTGGGAGATGCTGCAACAAATGCCAATTTTATAGTTAAAGTTGGACCTACTGCACTTAGTGCATTGACGGATTTTGTGTCTACCACAGGATATACGACTGTTTTCCCTGCGGCTACATATACACATGCTGTTGGTGTGAACGTGATTAACTTCTCAACGCCATATATTTGGAACGGAACATCTAATATTGTTGTTGAAGTAAGCCATGATGGTGCAAATTTGACGAATAATGCTCAGACATATTATACTGCGACAACTGGAAATACAGTTGCAACGTCAACAAATGGAGGTGCTACGGGAACGCTTAGTACTAATCGATTAAATGTAGTATTCGGTGGAAATGTTGTTCTACCGATTCAGTCCATTTCCTGGTCAGACGGAGCTACAACTGTTGGCACAACTAACCCTGTAACGGTAAACCCTACAACAACGGCGACTTATACTGCGACTATTACAGCTGCAGGTTGTACAGTTGCACCGTCTCCGACTGTAGCGGTAACTGTTAATCCGCTTCCGGCAACACCAACTGCAGTTAACTCTGCTCAATGTGGTGTTCAGGTTCCTACAGCTCATGTGACGTCTACTTCAGGACTTCCTACGCCAACTTTCAATTGGTATACAGCATCAACAGGAGGTACGACAACTCAAACAGGAGTGTCAACAACTTATTCATCTACTGTAGCTGTAACCACGACATTCTATGTGAGTGAATTGAATACAGCAACAGGTTGTGAAAGCGCGCGAGTGCCGGTAACTGTAAACGTTTCAACACCTGATCAGGTTTCATTGACACCTTCTGTAACAGCAATTTGTATCGGTGGATCATTTACATTGACAGCTGCAAATATTAATCCGACACCTTTCCAAAGTTATACTTACTCTACTCAGAGTGCAACAACAGGAAGTGGTGCTGAAACTCCTTTGGCTGGTACAACAGTGACTGTCACTCCGACAGCGGCAGGGGCCTTTACTTATACTCTTACAGGAGTTGACGGTGGTTGTGCTGCAACTGCGACAGCAACTGTTACAGTGAATGAGCTTCCGAATATCGGTTCTGCTACCGCAACACCGGCAACGGTTTGTAGCGGAGCTAACATCAACCTTGCTGCAAATATCGGAAGTGGAAACCCTGGACCTTTCGTGATAGGAGCTGGAGCTAACACCGGATCTTCCGGATATTACAGTCCGTTCTATCACTTGTTTGGTGGAGTGAAGTCTCAGTTTGTGATCCGTGCTTCTGAATTAACAGCAGCTGGTTTAACATCTGGTTATATTACTTCAGTAGCATTGAATATCGGAACTGTTGGAACAACATATGCTGGTTTCACTGTTCATGTTGGAACTACGGCAAATGCAGATTTGTCCGGAGGACTTATTCCTACCGCTTCTTTAACACAGGTTTATTCGAATGCTTCATTGGCTTTGACACCTAGTTCTTTGAATACATTTACATTCAGTGCGCCAATTTTCTGGAACGGAACAAGTAACCTGGTTGTACAGACTTCCTGGAGTAACGTAAACTCAGGAGGATCTTATTCTGAAGTTCAGTATGATAACACTTCTTATGTTGCCGGAGCTTACTATCGTGCAGATGATGCTACTGCGGCGGCAATTCTTGCTGAGCCTACGGCTACGAATACAATTTCGTCCAGACCGAAAATGACATTTACAATGAGTTTGAATGGCTTGTACAACTGGTCATGGTCTCCGGGAACAGGTTTGAATACAGCGAGTGCAACTACATCGATTACAAACAATAGTGGTTCTGCGGTTAACCAGGTGTTTACCGTGACGGCTACTAACCCTACAACAGGATGTATGGCTACAGCAACAACACCAGCTGTAACAATTAATCCTGCTCCTGTAAGCCCTGTGGCTAATAACGGAACTCGTTGTGGTGCCGGAGTACCTACAGCTTCTGTTACGGGTTCAGGAACTCCGGGGAATACTTATTCCTGGTATTTGACTGCAACAGGTGGTACGGCTCTTCCGGGAGAAACAGGAAGTTCGCTTTCTGCTTACAGTATTTCTACGACGACTACATTCTATGTGTCTGAGGGGAACGGAACATGTTCAAGCGGAAGAACAGCTGTGACTGCTACAGTTACACCTGCACCGACGGTTTCTGTTGCGGGAACAGCTATTATCTGTAACGGAAGTTCAACAGCATTGACAGCTTCAAGCCCCAATGATCCGAACTATACTTATACCTGGTCGGGTGGTTTGGGAACAGGTGCAACAGTGAATGCATCCCCAACGGCTAATACAACTTATACCGTTACGGCTAATGATTTAAGTGGTGGTACAAATAATGGTTGTGTGGCAAGTGCTACTATCTCAATTACGGTTAATCCAGCACCTCCAAGTTCTCCAGTAATTCCTGCTACAGCAACTATTTGTGCCGGAACAGTTCAGAACCTTACAAGTGCACCTGTAACAGTTAATAATACTGCAATTCTGGGAACGGGTACAACTGCACCTATTGCAACTGCTTTCCCGAACCCTTTCAATGCGTGGTATGGAGGTGTAAAACACCAGATTTTGTTCACTGCAGCTGAACTCGCGGCCCAGGGATTGGTTACAGGAAGCCAGATTACTTCAGTAGCATTGGATGTGAATGCATTTGTTGGAAATGCGTGTACAAACTTTACAATTCGTATGGGTAACACTTCGAATACTGCTTTGACAGGATTTGTTACGGGAACTTCTACGGTGTACGGTCCTACTACTTACACTCCGTCAGCTACAGGAATCGTGACATTTACATTAACGACTCCATTTACGTGGAACGGAACTTCCAATATTGTTGTAGAAACAGTTCACAATGCAGGAAACTCAGGAAATGGTTCAGGAACACGAACCAATACTACCACGACGACTGCAAACACTGTTTACTACGGTGCCAGAGATAACGTGGCTGGAGGAATTGCAGGTTTTGATGCTTTAACGTCCTGGACAAATTCAGGTGCTAGTAATTTAAGACCAAACATCCGTTTCGCATATACGAGTCCTTTGTCTCCTACATGGTCCCCAGCAGGATCACTTTATACGGATGCAGCAGGAACAACTGCTTATACAGGAACAGCGACGTCCAGTATTTATGCGAAACCTACGACAACGACAACTTACACTGCAACATTTACAGGAAGCAACGGTTGTACAACTCAAAGTTCAGCAACAATTACGGTGAACCAGCCGTCAACGTCTTCTACAACTGTTACAGAGTGTGATTCTTACTTATGGAACGGAACAACTTATACGACTTCCGGAGTTTATACGCATACTGCTACAAACAGTGTAGGATGTGACTCTATTGCTACATTGAATCTTACGATCAAGCATAGCACGGATTCAATTATCCCTGTTACAGCTTGTAGTTCTTATACTTGGGCTCAGACAGGGTTGGTGTATAACACAAGTGGTTTGTACCGTGATACGATTGCGAATGCAGCAGGTTGTGACTCGGTAATTACGTTGAATCTGACAATTAATATGCCAAGTACAGGAACCTTTAATGCAACAGGTTGCGGATCTTACGTATGGGCGTTGAATGGTCAGACTTATAATACGGCGGGAATGTATACACATACGATTCCAAACAGTGTAGGATGTGATTCCGTTGTAACTTTGAACCTGACAATGGGGCAGGCAAATACCGGAATTGATACACAGGTTGCTTGTGAAACGTTTACATGGATTGATGGAGTAGTGTATACTGCTTCAACGAACACTCCGACATTTACGTTAACAAATGCTTCCGGTTGTGATTCAGTGGTAACATTGCATTTGACAATCAATCAGAACACAGGAAGTACGGTTGCTCCGGTAACAACTTGCGGGTCTTACACATGGCCTTTGAGCGGACAAACGTATACGACTTCCGGAGCTTACACGCATACGATTCCGAATGCGGCAGGTTGTGATTCAGTGATTACTTTGAACCTGACAATTCATCCTCAACCGGTGGTTACAATCACCAATAACGGAAACGGATCTTTTGTTGCAAGTTCAACAGTGAGCGGAACAATTGCATGGTTGAACTGTACGACAAATACCCTGGTGTCAGGAGCTACTACAGCAACGTACACACCAACGGCAAACGGTTCTTATGCTGCAATTGTGACAACTGCAAACGGTTGTTCGGATACATCTGCTTGTTTGACGATCAACAATGTTGGAATCAAAGAAAATTCAGTGTCTAGTATCTCTGTTCACCCGAACCCGACTCACGATTTCGTAATTGTGACAATGGAAGCGGCTACTGCAACAGTTGATGTGTTCGATGCTCAAGGTAAATTGGTTCAAACAGCTCAGATTAAATCAGGAGATCAAATTGATCTTGGAGCTTATGAAAGAGGTGTTTACACATTGAAAATCAAAACTGAAATTGGAACTTCCGTTGAACGCATCGTGAAGAACTAATGAAATAATCAGAAGACTCTGATAGCGAAAACGGGCATTCGAAAGAGTGCCCGCTTTTTGTTTGTGATTTGTTTCGTTTCTCATTTGTATTGGGTGGTGATACCTTCATTAGTTTTCGAGTATCGAAACGCAGTGAAGCATATCGAGAATGACTGGTGGGCAATATCTTGTCTGGAACAATAGCTTTCCAGTTGCATAAGAATGATGAAATAAGGGTGATGAGTTCTGGATGATATTCTTGTTGTATTATCCGAATAGACGAAATAAGTTGTATCGGGACTGTGAGAGTGGCAGTGGAAGGGAAGGGAAAATGACGAACTCAGATTTTTTATTTGATCATTTTGGAGAATCATCGGGACGTCCGATAAACAAAAAAGACCGCTACGATGAACGGTCTTTGTGATGAATCGAATGAATGATTTTATGTTATACAAAAGCGATGCTTTTTCCTTCGCATGACGTTTGTGTCCAAACTATGCTCAGTCTTCGAAAGCTGTGCTTTCTCTTCTCTTACTTTGAAAGATGTTGTATTTTTGTGTCTCCGGCAGAAGTAGTCTTTTTATGTTCGACCGGAACAAATTGCCGGATGACATCCAGGATATCTTTTGTTTCCAACCAGTTTTCATGAACAACGATTAATTCGTTCTGTGGTGTCAGTGTGCAGGATACATAACCGTCTTTTTGTTCCATTACGGCTGCAATCTGCATGAGATGTGAGTTGCTGATAGTTACAGTGGAAGTGAAATCCGTTGAAATGATCTGTGAAATGTTTTTTGCCTGATTGTAGCGCGCTTTTTCCTGGTTTAACCCGAACGTTGTTGTTTGAGAAAATGCTCCGCCGGACAGTAAGCACAATGCAAGAACTGAAAGGATCTTTTTCATGATTAATCAAATTTAATAATACGTTGTTTTTGCGATGAACTGCTGCTTGTAACCACCAGGGTGTAAACACCATCTCTCAATAGAGAAAGATCTCTGTAAAGATTGGTAATTCCTTCTTTGACATCAACGCTTTCTGTCATTACCGGAACTCCTTTCTGATCGAAGATTGAAATAGTGATAGTTTCGTTTTTAGCACTTTGAAGCTGAATGGTTAACTGATCTTTTGCCGGATTCGGATAAGCGCTGAACAAACCGTCTGAATCATCTTTGGAATTGATCGAAATGATTTTGGAATCTGTGCGTTCACCGTCAAGGTTTACTTGCTGTAACTTGTAGAAGCTTGTTCCGGATGGAACTCCCTGGTGAATGAAATCATAGGCTTGTTGCTGAGAAGTCGTACCTGCTCCCTGGATAATTCCTACTTTTTCGAAATGTTCCGCATCACGGGAATACATCACTTCGAAGTGATCGTTTTTGTATTCGCCTTCGGTAGTCCAGGAAAGCATGTTTCCGTTGGAAGTCGCATTTCCGTTGAACTCTGACAATTCTACAGGAAGAATTCCGGTTGCTGTCCAGCCTGAAATGGTAAATTCACAACCGTCTCCTGCATTTCCGTCAATCATCAGCATGTATTGATTTCCGATTGTTAGCCCGGTTGCAGTTACTGTGCCCAATGTTGTGTTTCCGGGATTGTAACAGTTTGACATGGAAGTGAAGCCCGTACAACAACCCAAACCATCGTAAGTAACGCTATAAACGTGCGCCTGGATTCCCCAGTTGTTGACGCAGCCGAATACACTTGTAATCGGAAAAGTATGTGTTGTACTGGTTGCAACAAATTGATACCAGGAGTTATTTTCGATAGAACCGCAGAAAACGCTGTTTACATTTCCTGGCAGATCAGCTGTAAAAGTAACATCTGTTGATGCAGAGAATGTTCCCGGTCCCTGGGTCAGAATTGCGGGAGAAGGACAGTTATCATTTGTAGCTGCACTTCCGCATGCATTTGTGGGAGCTCCGGCAACGGCGCAGATGGAAAAAGTTCCCGATCCACCTCCGAAATCCCACATCCGGATATAAATGGTGCTTCCGGGGGTTAATCCACTGCGGGAAATCATTGACATGGCTCCGTTCGGAGAGTCGTCGTCGTCACATTCCAATAAGGTCAAAGAACCACACGTTCCGGTGTAAAATGCCATTCCGCTGTCTGTTATGGTTCCGGTATTGGTATTAACCATCAGGTTTCCTGTTGCCGGAACAACTACTGTAAACCAAACATCTTCTCCTACATAAGATCCACATCCCGGTGCAGGGACTCCTGCAGTTGCGGTTGATCCGGCATTCGTTACGGAAGTATAGGAACAGGATGCATTTGCTGTTAAGGGAATTGCGGAGCACGGTTCGTCGTTTGTCATAGGAAGCGGGGGAGTCGGCGCGCTGGCACAAATCTGGAAAGTACCATTATTATCGCCGCCATATTCCCACACACGGATAAAGATAGTGGCTCCGGGTGTCAGACCTGAGCGACTGATCATGGACATGTTTCCATTCGGGGAATCATCGTCATCACATTCCAATAAAGTTAATGAGCCACAAGTTCCTGTGTAGAAAGCCATTCCGGAATCTGTAATAACTCCCGTTCCCATATCGACTGTGAGTACACCACTTCCATTTACAACAGCTGTAAACCAGACATCTGCACCGACATAACTGGCGCATCCGGGAGCCGGAACACCTGCTGTAGCAGTTGCGGCTGCGTTGGTGTAAGTTGTAAAGGAGCAAGCCGTTCCCACTGTTAAAGGTGTGGCCGAACATGGGTTGTCGTTAGCAGGTTGAGCGAAACAATAGGAAAAGGGTAAAAGGCTGATTACCAGTTGTAGTAGTAGCTTCATAAAAGATCATCATTAGTTGAGGGCATATTAATAATGATTTTCTTTTTTCTGTTAAGAAAATGAACAAATTACTTAGTTGAATGTATGAAATGCCCTTTGAAATGAATAAAAAAAGACAGGCTGAAACAACCTGTCTTTACTAAATCTGTTTACTAAATTTATTGTTTAACTAATTGAATTTCACCTCTTAGTTTTACGTCTTCTCCAACCAAAACTCCACCTGTTTCAAGTGCTGAGTTCCATGTTAAACCGAAGTCCTTGCGGTTAATTTGGGACTCAAAGCTGAAAGCCGCTTTTTGATTTCCCCAAGGATCTTTTCCTTCTCCGTGGAATTCGATTTTCAAAGGAAGTTCTTTCGTAACTCCGTGTAAGTTGAACTCTCCGGTAATATTTCCTGACTTTAATTCGTCCGCTGTTGCTTTAAACGTGATCGAAGGGAATTGTTCCACATCAAAGAAATCACCGCTCTTTAAATGTCCGTCTCTCTGCTCGTTTCTGGTGTTTACCGAACTTGCATCAATCTGAGCATTGATTGTTACGTTTTTAAATCCATCTTCTGCTTCAACAGTAGCATCTACCTGGTCAAATGTTCCGTTTACTTTTGTAAACATCATGTGTTTTACGCTGAAACCTACTTCGCTGTGTGTCGGGTCGATTACCCATTTAGTTGTACTCATAATTGTTGTTTTTTAGATTACTTTATTGTTACTAATTGTTCTAAAGTCTTGCGGACCTTTTTGTGATGTTGTGTATGATCTTCATTTGAACGATATCCGAAAGTCAGAACCAGTACCGAATGGTCGTCTTCCAAACCAAGGATCTCGTCGTATTTATCTTTTTGAAAGCCTTCCATCGGAGTGCTGTCGATTCCTAAATGTGCTGCCATGACCAAACCGAATCCCAACCCGATATAAGCCTGTTTCGTGTTCCATGCGATCAGCTCTTCTGAACTCAGGTTTCCCAATACTCCGGCGATGTTTTGCTCGAAGCGGTTGAGCTTTTCCCGTTCCACTTGTCTCACTTCCACGATTCGTTTCATATACGAATTAACGTGTTCGCCATCCATGTTGCGGTTCACAGTGAAGACCAGCAGGTCGGAAGCATCTGTTACCGGCGACTGATCGTAAGAAGCCGCTCTTAGTTGTTTGCGTAATTCGGGCGACTTCACATGAATCAGTTTGAAGGGCTGTAAACCGTAGGAAGTCGGAGCGCTGTTAATCGCTTCCAGGATTTCCTGCATGTTTTCTTCGCTGACTTTTTGAGTCGGGTCATATTTTTGAGTGGCATAACGCCATGTCAGTACATTTTTCATTGTTGTATCCTTACAAGTTCACTTCCATCGGTACTTCCATTAACAGGAGCGTGGAACCTTTGGTTATGTGCAAAGTTACGGAGGAAGTGTCAACAATTCCTAATGCATCCCGACGATTTAACTGCTGTCCGTCGATCACGGAACTTCCTTCAACCTGCATCACGTACAGACCATTTTTCGGATCCTTGAAATCGTATGTTACGGTTTTGTCTTTTGTGAATTTCCCCATGTTGAACCAGGCATCCTGGTGAATCCATACACCGGCATCGTCAGCGTTTGGAGAAAGGATCTGAACGAATTCGTTCGGATGTTCGTCAACCGTGATTTTTTGCTGGTCGTAGCGCGGTTCTACATTTCGTTTGTTCGGGAACAACCAGATCTGAAATAATTTCAGGTCTTTGTCGTCGTTCGGGTTAAATTCCGAGTGTTGAATTCCTGTTCCGGCACTCATCACCTGGATTTCCCCGGTTTGAATGGTCGAACTGTTTCCCATTGAATCTTTGTGCGCAATTGCTCCCTCCAACGGAATGGTGATGATCTCCATATTGTCGTGCGGGTGTGTTCCGAATCCCATTCCCGGTGACACTGTGTCGTCATTCAATACGCGCAAAGTACCGAAATGAACTCTTTCCGGGTTGTACCAGGAGGCGAAGCTGAAAGAATGTTTCGCATTCAACCAACCGTGGTTGGCGTGACCTCTTGAATTTTCTGAGTGGAAGATTGTTTTCATATTACTATTCTCCTTCTTTGGATGATTTGATGAGACAAAGATACAACAACTTTTGAATTAATTACCATGGTAGATATTATTTTATCATTTTTTTTGAATTAAGATAATAGAACAAGGACGAATAAAAGCACGAAACGCCCTAAAACCGGATATTCCACATAATTTTATAAAATTATACGGGCACTGAAAAACGGTTTTGGCACCAGGAAGCCCGCTTTACCCAATTTAACCGAATGAAAATGTTCTTTTCATCTATTTTTAATCTTCTGATTTCGAGCAATAACGGGATTTGCAGAAAATAATTTTCACTTTTTTTTCGAAAATCGCTTGCAGAAACGAAAATTGGGTGTATCTTTGCAACGCTTTTAACGGAAAGCATTACACAATTCGAAAGTTAGCTGTTGCTAACTCCTGCAAAGGAAAAGAAATTGGTTTGGTAGTTCAGTTGGTTAGAATACATGCCTGTCACGCATGGGGTCGCGGGTTCGAGTCCCGTCCAGACCGCAACTGTTAAAAGTAAAGAAAATAGCTTATATGGCTGTAAGCTTAGAAAACCCTAGAGTGTATCAAATACTCTAGGGTTTTTGCTTTTTAATAATTTCCGTTTCGGTCAGAATTTCGGTCAGAATTTCGGTCAGAATTTTTTCAAATAGATAAACTGGTGAACTTTATGTTTCAGTATGGTTCATTCCGTTGAATTGTGATTGTTTCAGCTCAATAGAAATATTGGCTTTTTCGCTTTGGCTTGGATAAGATTTTTTTGTGAGCCTTTGTTTTAGTATATTAAGTTTCATTAGAGTTGGTCGTGTTTAAGTTTTTTTTGGTAGTATTGATGTTTGACTAAATAATATACTATTTGCGAATCTTAAAATCCCAAAATGAATTTCAAAAATAAGGAAAACCTAAATTTTTTCGTTTTACCAAGCGATGATGGTACTTTAGATGAATCTACTACAGCCAAAAATTATTCACTAAAACTTGAACAAGCACAATTTGAAAGTGTAGAAACATATTTTCGAGATATTGAAAGCAAATTAATTGATAAAATTCTTGATTACAAAGATGATTTGATTGTCGGTTGCGTTGCGTGGCTTACTTCTTTCAAGATATTAGAAGCGCTATCTAAATGTAGAAATGTTCAAATTATTGTGCAGAAGGAAGATTTTTTAAGACCTGATTTAAATACACAAAATCAGAATGATTGGAAAACCAATCTTCGAGAGAAATACAGTAATGTCAAATGCAATTTTACAAGACATGAATTCATGCCACCCATGTCTTCATTGAGCTATTGTGGTGATCCAACTGTTGATGCGGTTCGTTGTGTTGGAAATCATAATTCGGTTAAAACTCCCGCTTTTCCTAGAATGCATAATAAGTTTTTAGTGTTTTGTCGAGTTGTAGATATACAGGAAAGGTATTCTTATAAAGCAACTTCCGTCTGGACTGGTTCTTTTAATCTTACTCAAAATGCTGTCTATTCTCTTGAAAATGCAATTTGCCTAAATGATAGTACAGGTGAAAATCCAATAATTAATAGTTATCTAAAAGAGCATCATCAAATTTTTTGTCTATCAGAAAATCTAGATTGGACTACAGATTGGATTGAACCTGAATTTAGAATAGGTTCATAAATCAGAATTTAAGACATTAAATTTCATTAAAAAGATAAACCTTACAATTAACAATTAAACCTATGAGAATTGTTTTCTTTAATCATAAAGGAGGGGTTAGTAAAACTACCACTACCTACCATCTAGGATGGAAACTTGCTGAGCTTGGTAGTCGTGTTTTGTTAGTTGATGCTGATCCACAATGTAATTTATCTCTTCTTATTATGGGAGATACTTTTGAGGAGTATTATATTAATGATAACACGAAAGATAGAAATCTTAAAAGTGGAGTTAGCCCATCATTTGATGGAAAACCTGAACCAATTGTTGGATTCAATTGCTACCAATCAAATGGGAATAATAATTTGTTTCTTTTACCTGGTCATCCTAATCTCACAGAATTAGAACCACAATTAAGTTTCGCTCAAACATCAAACAATGCATTTTCTACAATGCAAAACTTGCCAGGAGCATTTCATGCATTGATCGAAAAATGTTGTGCCTTACATCAAATTGATTATGTTTTGATTGATCTGAATCCGGGGCTAGGTGCAATAAATCAAAACTTCTTTTCAATTTCAGATTTGTTTATTATTCCTACGAATCCAGATCCATTTTCACTAATGGCCGTTAAAACTCTTGCGGATGTTTTACCACGTTGGTATAGAAATTCAGTAAATATGCGAAATCTATTTGCTAATTCCTCTTATCCTTTTCCTACAATAGACCCAAGATTTGGTGGTATCCTAATTCAACGATTTAATATCAGGAATGGTGTCCCCGCAGCTCCTTTTAGAGATAATATTGTTGAGATTGAAGCTGCTGTTCAAGAGGATTTAGTACCATCCCTAAGGCAAAGTAACATGTTGTTGGATGATTCAATTTATAGTGAAATTGGAATCAATACTGATTATTGTTTATCCGAGATAGCGGATTTCCAGAGTTTGTTACCCAAATCCCATCGTTTCGAAGTTCCAGTTTACAGATTAACGGACCGACAACTAGGAACGGGCCCTGTTCGGCAACAATTAATAGAAAGAAGAACTGCATTTGATAATTTATTTATTGAATTTGAACGAAAAATTGCAATAATAAAGTCTCATGTTACAGGCTAAGCAGTTATTTGAAGAGGGAATAACTAGAGTTCGTAGTATTGATGTGATTTACTTACATTTAGTTAATAACCTAAGATTACCAGAGTCGGATGTTGCAGACTTGTTAAGAAGTGAGATTGTATATTCTCTTTCAAGCTTTGACAGGTTAATGCATGATCTGGTGAGACTTGGTATGATCGAAATATTTATAGGAGCGCGTATTCCGACGAATGCTTATAAATCCTTTGGTATTAATTTAACTCATTTCGGTGACCTTAAATCCACGACAGTACCCCCTCCAGAGTATTTCTTTGAAAGGATCATTGTTGCCAACCATAAACATTTGTCTTTTCAAGACCCTGATAAAGTGTCTGAAGCCTTAAGTTTATTTTGGCTAGAAAATCATAAATGGCAGACAATAGCTACTCGAATGGGGCGAGATCAGCAGGATTTGAAAACGGAGCTTAAAAATATTGTTATCAGAAGGAACCAAATTGTCCATGAAGGTGATTTTGATCTTTTTACAAATAACCTTGAACCGATAACTCATAGTAATACATTAACGATGGTAAATTTTATTGAACGATTAGGCTTGGAAATATATGATCTAGTAAGTTAATGACCAAATGAGGTGCGGTTCTTTATTAGATAAATATTTTAAAATCATTCCTTTAGAAATTTAATGGCTTCTTTCAGGCTTTGTATATTCGAACGTTCCTCATTGATTTTGATAATTACAAAATCCAATAATTGTAGGATTATTCTTGCTTTTTCCATTGCTTTATCTTCGGTCATAGAATGTAGCCCCTCTGATGTTTGATTGTATAATAGTTTTATAGGATTATCTCCTAGTGATTTCAGCGAATTTGGTAAATGCTGAAAAATCTTTTCGTAAATAGTACTTACTGTAGGTTGTTGTTTATGTTCATCCAATAAAGACTGAATTTCCAAACTATGTGCATCGGGGAGTTTCTTGATTTCTTCAATTATATGAATCAATTCTTTTTCTATTATTCTTCGGAAATAAGCTAAAGAACCTATTCCGTAGTTATCTGAAATCGCATTAATTCCTTTATAATACCACTTATTGGATTCACGATCAAAAAATTTTGTTACTTCCTGTTTTGGGAGAATTTTCATTTGTGGTGATACCCCGACTTTTTCGACGAAAATTTTTCGTTCTTCATTAGTCGGAAAAGTTGATATATGTAGTAAAAAGTAAACCTGATTTTTTTTACAGGATTGACAGTAACCAATGCACTTAAAAGCATAATCTAACATCCCATTTTTTAAATTGTTCTGTGGGATAATATCACCTCTTAAACTACCAAAAATACTCATTTCATTTTCATCAATCTTCGTTACAAATGTTTTTGTAACTCCCTCCTCCAAACAATGGTAGTCAAATGTTATATCCTTGAAATGGAGTGATGTTGCATAGTCTAGAGCATCCTTTTTATAATCATTGGACAATTCAAACTTTTGATACAATTGATAGTTTGAGAAAAATTCATTCATATAAGTGGGTTTTAACAAATATAGCTCAATTCGATGATTTGAAAGGTTCCATAAATTGTAATTTAATTACCAATTTGTTGCTCTTTTGTTTTAGATAAGAATTTTCAATTCGTTTATTAATTATCATCAAAAACAGAATTTATTTTACTAAATAATAACAAGCTATTAAAGTTTTAGCAGTCCCTTTTTCCAAACCTCTAAAATTGTAAATGCTTGCGTTCCTGCTGGATTTGGCTTCGGAAGCTCCATAAGTTCATCTAAAACTTTTTTGGCTACTTCCGGGTTGGTAAAAAGACAATACATCGCAGTTAGACAACGTATGTACTTATCTTCATGGAACATAAAATCATTGATTTCATTTAAGTTTCCTTCATCCTTAGCTTCTGTACAAAGCTTATCAAGCTTATCTCTCACTGCGTTGGACTTTCTAACAAATTTTGCTAGTTCTGATTTAACAACGAGAGTAGTTTCAAAACCTTGCTTCTGATATGAAGCATATTGTAATGCTAATTTCAAGTAGTTCTCTTTAAACAAATTCATATTTCAATAATTTTAGTCTCAAGGTTTCCAGTCCATTTGTTGCATGATTTTAAATCCATATTCTCTTTTTTCATTAAAACCTAATGATTTTACATAGTCTCTGTTAAAAGCGAAAGCCACAGAAATAATAGTTCTGCGGCTTTTCTTTAGATCTTAGATAATAATTATCGGGATAAGGATTTGGTATCTTTGAATGAATAGCATCATTTACATTTTAATGACCTTCCGAACAACATATGTTGTCCCTGAGTATATGCGAATATAATACGTTCCCTTGGAATATTTTGTTAATGAAAAGCTCTGATTTACCGCTTTCTCCTTACGGGATAACAAAACACCTTTATCATCGAACACCTGGTAGAAAACATCTTCTGAATCAACTCCTGTAATTTGTACGATATCCGTTGTAGGGTTCGGGAACAAACTCACAACTTTATCCAATCGTTCACGTTCTGCTTCAAAGGCATTCAATTCCTCTTGTTGTTCGGAAGTCAATGAATTGTTAAGAGATTGAGTTGTTTCCTGTCCATTCGGATTTTGGATCATTCCATTACCTCCAAGTATATGAATATATCCCTGCATAATTTCTACCTCACCATTACAACCATACAATTCAATCTGATAAATATAAGTGCCATTCTCAGCGCGCGACTGATTTCCCCACATATTGGTATAGTAACCGTCCCACCAAATAGGTGAATGTGGGATGGGGTTTTCCAAAGCAGGTGATTCAAAGGGGCAGCACACGGTAAACTGATAATCCGTATTTGAATTCAGCGGGTCTGCACTTGCATTCGTACGAAGAATTTCGAAGTGGAAGCCTTTTGCACCAAAAGCGCAGAAAGGATGGTATGTATCTGTCAATTGAAAAATATCATTGGTAGGATTGCCGTCGGTGAAATTCATATACACAGGATTAGGTATCTCGTCGTAGGTGAATCCTGTCCAATCATTACAGCAGTCTTCACAATCGGTCACACAGGTTGTTGGATCAATAACACCCTGATATCCCGGCCCCGCATCGAAATATGGCCCTTCAGTAATGTATACACCTGCTTGGAACAGTACATCAGCATCTCCGGTAGAGACCGTCTGTGCCAATCCTGCTTCAATACATTTACCTGCTTTTGTTTCTGTTGGTAATGGAGTGCCTGAAGGAGTTCTATTCTCATAACTGACGCAAACCGGACATTGATCACAGACCACGATGATCCGGAAGCTAAAGGTATTAATACCGGCTCCACATGAATTTTGGTCATCAGCCCTAAAGGTATAGTGGTATTCGCCTGTCGGAATTAATGAAGAGGTCACCCAACTTAATGAAAAAATACCTCCGGAAGTACTCGGCAGAACAATCAAGGGGTTACCTGGAATCGTATTAGAAAGCACAGAGTACTGAATCTGTTCGTTTGGGTGATCGTTCGATAGAACAGAATTAAAGAACACCGCATCTCCCTGGCTCACATAATAGGTATATTCTCCGGTTCCATTGATTCCGTCCATCCACGGGGCAACATTGTTCTGGGAATTAACTGTTAAGGTAATGGTTTCCGTACTAGTACAGCCCTGTGGGGTAGTTACCACAACCGTATAGGTCGAGTTACCGATCGTAGGTGTTACGGATAGGTTTTTTAACCCGGTTCCAGATGCTAGCTGCCCATTTGCATTACTCCAGGTATATGTCCAACCGTTATTACCTGTTACCTGCAAATCCACCGGAAGGTTCTCACAAACCGGACTACCGTCTGTAATGAAATCTATGTTGGGATAAATGAAACAAAAGTCAACGGAAGTCCGATCTTTACACACTCCAAAAGTGCTTAAATAGAGACGGAAACATTCACCGTCATGCGGAAAGAATGCGGTTAAATTTGCTGTACTAAATTGTCCCGCCTGTCCAGTAATTTCGCCACTGGAATATTCCAATACTTCATTTCCGTTTACGATTTCATACAAATCCCATTGATAGCTTGTTTCATTAGTAGATGCAGACCCATTTGCAATAATATCGTCAGTTATACAATAAGTCGTTTGCGGTATACTCATACTTGCGTCAGGTAATGGGATGGTTTGATCCAATACCTCAACACTCACATCATCAATGAGCCAAACGCCATTTCCACCTCCAAACGGACCAAAAGTCAAGTAATGTACACCACTTGTAGCGGCAGTATAACAAGTATAACCTCTCACATATTCCGTTGAAGTTGGAGCCACCAGGATTTGCGGAATGATTGCATTGACTTGTGAAGTTGGGACAGACGATCCGATATGCAATCCTACAGAACCATTTTCAGGTGTCGAATAGTCTTTTCGAACCCAAAATGACACTATATAGGTTTGTCCGGCAGTTAATGCTTGAGTTGATCCATAAAAATATTCATTCATCCCGTTCGGAGGTGCTGCAAAACGTGCATTTGCGTCTCCTGTTTTTGGTTGGCGTGATAAGGATAGTGGTGGAGCGGATGCATTAATTGGATTCAATACATCAGGGGTGTTTAGTAATATATTCCAGTTTGTTGCCTGACAAATGAAATAATTGTCTCCGCAACTGCTGTTATAATTGTAGTTTTCAAAACTTGGATTGTTGACCAAATTCTGACTTAATGCATCTGGAAGGTAAAAACATACCATTACCAGAAACAGAATTATTCTGAGTGCTTTCATAGTTCATAATGTTAAGTTTTGATTTGTCGAAAAAGCAAATCTTTTAAAAGAGAGATTAATGCTGTTTTACCGCAATTTGTTTGCAGTCACAGGCGTAGTAAGGAGTAACATCCTCAATGTAATAATTGATGTTTGTCTTTTGGAACCTTAAAGGAATTGTATCATTATGATAGCTGTTATAATAAGTATATGCTGCACCGCCTAATTTCCATCTTTTATTATTCGAATCGAGTAAAAGATTATGGACGCCAATAGCAACGTACATGGGATAGTTGGAAAATTCTTCTTGTTGAACAGTAAAAGTAAATTCCCCATCAAAATTCTCAAATCGTATAGAATCCCTATTTGTCGCGTCATTATGAATATGATTCAAATCCATATCATACAAATATATTCCGGTCGTATCGTACACTTTGTAATGTCCGGCAATCTTTTCCCACTTGGTTGGTTCTGGTTCGATAGGAACTGGCGGAACTTTTTCCTTGGTACAAGCGAAAAGGGAACTTATCCCGACAATAACTGTCGGGATAAGGATTTGGTATCTTTTAATGAATAGCATCATTTACATTTTAATGACCTTCCGAACAACGTATGTTGTTCCTGAGTATATGCGAATATAATACGTTCCTTTGGAATATTTTGTTAATGAAAAGCTCTGATTTACCGCTTTCTCCTTGCGGGACAACAAAACACCTTTATCATCGAACACCTGGTAGTAAACGTCTTCTGAGTCAACTCCTGTAATTTGTACAATATCCGTTGTAGGGTTCGGGAACAAACTCACAACTTTATCCAATCGTTCACGTTCTGCTTCAAAGGCATTCAATTCCTCTTGTTGTTCGGAAGTCAATGAATTGTTAAGAGATTGAGTTGTTTCCTGTCCATTCGGATTTTGGATCATTCCATTACCTCCAAGTATATGAATATATCCCTGCATAATTTCTACCTCACCATTACAACCATACAATTCAATCTGATAAATATAAGTGCCATTCTCAGCGCGCGACTGATTTCCCCACATATTGGTATAGTAACCGTCCCACCAAATAGGTGAATGTGGGATGGGGTTTTCCAAAGCAGGTGATTCAAAGGGGCAGCACACGGTAAACTGATAATCCGTATTTGAATTCAGCGGGTCTGCACTTGCATTCGTACGAAGAATTTCGAAGTGGAAGCCTTTTGCACCAAAAGCGCAGAAAGGATGGTATGTATCTGTCAATTGAAAAATATCATTGGTAGGATTGCCGTCGGTGAAATTCATATACACAGGATTAGGTATCTCGTCGTAGGTGAATCCTGTCCAATCATTACAGCAGTCTTCACAATCGGTCACACAGGTTGTTGGATCAATAACACCCTGATATCCCGGCCCCGCATCGAAATATGGCCCTTCAGTAATGTATACACCTGCTTGGAACAGTACATCAGCATCTCCGGTAGAGACCGTCTGTGCCAATCCTGCTTCAATACATTTACCTGCTTTTGTTTCTGTTGGTAATGGAGTGCCTGAAGGAGTTCTATTCTCATAACTGACGCAAACCGGACATTGATCACAGACCACGATGATCCGGAAGCTAAAGGTATTAATACCGGCTCCACATGAATTTTGGTCATCAGCCCTAAAGGTATAGTGGTATTCGCCTGTCGGAATTAATGAAGAGGTCACCCAACTTAATGAAAAAATACCTCCGGAAGTACTCGGCAGAACAATCAAGGGGTTACCTGGAATCGTATTAGAAAGCACAGAGTACTGAATCTGTTCGTTTGGGTGATCGTTCGATAGAACAGAATTAAAGAACACCGCATCTCCCTGGCTCACATAATAGGTATATTCTCCGGTTCCATTGATTCCGTCCATCCACGGGGCAACATTGTTCTGGGAATTAACTGTTAAGGTAATGGTTTCCGTACTAGTACAGCCCTGTGGGGTAGTTACCACAACCGTATAGGTCGAGTTACCGATCGTAGGTGTTACGGATAGGTTTTTTAATCCGGTTCCAGACGCTAGCTGTCCGCTTGCGTTGCTCCAAGTATATGTCCAACCGTTATTACCTGTTACTTGCAAGTTGACCGGAAGGTTTTCACAAACGGGACTACCATCCGTAATGAAATCTATGTTGGGGTTAACGATACAGAATTCAATACCATCCCGAACTTCACATACATTACTCGTATACAAATAGGCTCTGTAACAAGCTCCGATACTAGGAATATGACCAACAGAAAGAAGTGCTGTATTAGCATTAAGCAATCCGGCCTGTCCATTTTGATTCGCTTGAGAGTATAAACATAAATATTCTCCATTTGGTAGTTTTTGGTCTATTACCCAATGATAGCTTGTTTCATTTGAAGAAGCACTACCGTCCAGAATAATGTTATCCTTACAGAATTCGGTTTGCGTAGTATTGATTGCAGCAATAGGAACTCCGGAATTATCCGATAATTCGTAAACACTAACATTGTCAACCTCATGCATAAAATAGTTTGCATCATCACCGGGAATAGGATCGCATTTTCCTCCAATTACAACATAATGGGTTCCTGAAGTCTGTGCAGTAAAACAGTACGATCCGGTTGACCAGGTAGTACCCGTCGCCACAGGAAAAATGAGCTGAGGGTCAAAATCTGCCGGGGGATCAAAATTACCGTTGTTAAAGCTAGTTGTTCCAATCATCATCCCAAGACTTCTGGCATATATAACAGAACCGTTACGAATTCTTGCTCTGAAAGAGATTTCATAGGTTCTACCCGCAACTAAATTCAATGTTTGACCTTGTGCATACTCGGAAAGATAACCTATACGCATCAAACCTTGCCCTTGATATGCAATACCTCCCAAGTTTAAGGGGATATTCGGATGGCACGCATCAACACTTCCATAAACGGATTTCCAAGGAACCGCATAATCCACGGCTAGATCAGAGCCAGGGTATGGAATTGTCAAATCAATGTTTTCGAATCCGCCGTTGATCATCTTTTCCTGTGCACCGATCAAAGTCCAGAACAGCAGGAATAATAGCGATAAAGAAATTTTCATCATTTTCTTTTTACAATCGGTGAATTGATTATTGTTGTTTCTCCAATGCCGTCAACTTTTCTTTCAAAGTTTCTAGTTCTTTTTTCAGTTCTTCGGTGTTTTTGTTCTGCTGAATTAAGTACAAAGTCAATTCTTCTACTTTTTCCATCAATAGTTTATTCAACTCCATCACGTCTGCACCTTCTGCTTTTAATTCCTGTTCAGATGGAATATTCGGCAAGTGCTTTTCCTTTTTTACAAAAGCTTCCACTTCGCTTAGTGGCATCAATTGGTAATTTTCATCAAACACGTAATCCGCCCAGGTATTCAAGTCTAGCTTCATGCGTCGCCCTCTTATTAATCCCGTTGTTTCAACTTTGAAAGTTTGGGTTGTTCCATTGGTAAGCTCCAACATTCCGTCCGTTCCCAAATGGAAAATTCTTCCGGTTCCGTTGTCAATATCCATTGCTCCGTCAGCCTTTAAAGAAAACGGTGTACGGTTTGTCGCAGTATTAATAACTTCCAGGATTTTGGTATCGGCATTGTTGTATTCGAAGAACATTAGGCGCTGGTACGGTTTCGTGTTTCCAACTGTATTTACCTGGATGGCAGCGGTTGCGTTGGTATTCACAACACTCAGTTTTGAGAAAGGGTTGAGATCCGAACCGATTGAAAGAGAACCCTGCGACCACAAATGTCCAGAAACTTTGGTGTTTCCGACTACGTCTAAATTTCTTGTCGGAGTATTTGTTCCGATCCCGACGAAGACGCTGGGGCATTCTACAAAGATTTTGTTCGGTCCGTTCGCCCAGGTAGGACTGTCATTGACTCCACCTGCTAAGTCGCAGAGACCTGCATACATGTGTTCCCTCAGTTTGGCTGCTGCGAATTTAACAACTGCACCATCAGCGTTCGTAAACAGAATGGTTTCGTTGTGAATTCCGGTTAATGTAGGAATATTGGGAAAATACACATTCCCGCCTACTTTTAAATCTCCACCGATGGCTACATTCCGGGTCATGGATACGGAGTCATTGGCAACTACTGTTGAATCAAAACGGGCAGATCCTGCAACTTGCAGACGCGCAGAAGGAGTGGTGGTTCCAATTCCTACATTCCCATTTTCGGAGATTGTGTTTTCTTGTGCAAATGACTGACAAGTGATAAACAAAGCTGATAATGACAGCAAATAAGTGATTTTTTTCATAAGTAATGTTTTGTTTTTTAAGCGTCGATAATAGTTTCCATATCGGTGCTTTTCGACTTAGCAACCAATACAAAGGCATACTTCAATAACCTGTAACTTATTGAAATACTAACAAGCAAGATTTTACAGGTATCCGGCTTTAGTGTTCTAAATTATATCTCGATTAATGTGGAGTCAGTGAATAATATGTGACATTTCAAGAAACATGTTTATGCTTTTATTGTGCCCCAAAGTTACTATCTGACCTCGTAAACGATTTACGTTCTGAAATCGAAAATTAATTCATTGCAACAATAAAAGTTATATCTGATTTAGGGCACATAAAAAACCCGTATTTTACCCGTATTTTTCAATTTCACGTACGGGTTTAGTACGGGTTTTTTATTAATTTATTGATTTTCAAAGTTTTGAAGCTCTTCTTCTAAAGCCTCAATTTTGCCGCTAAATCTTTTGATGAAGGTCCTTTTGTTTCCGGAACCTGTCTTTTTATAGATATTAGAACCGTGTTTAGATACTGTTCCCTCCGCAATAATCATCTCATTTGCTATTTCAAGATAGGTCATATCCTGTAAAATCAGGTAGGCAATATCCAATTCTCTTGAGGTCAATCCGCTTTTTTCAAGTAGAGAGGATTGCCAATCTTCTAATTTGTTATTTTTTGATTCTTTTATTGCCAAAAAGCCTGCCTTTTTAAGTAGATTGTATTCTACCTTACTCTGGAACAGGTAGTATTTGATATAAGCATAGAATGTGATCACGAAACTGATATTCACCAAACTATTGTTGATCGTTTGATAGTCACCGAAAAAAACAACGATAGGCATTGTCGCCATGAAGATGATTCCAATGTATCCAGAATAAACCATGAGTTTAAAAGGTGTATCATTTTGTGCTTGTTTTCTTCTCGTGGTAAGAAACTTAACCGTTGTAATGCAAAAATAAACGGAGATCAGAACAGGTAGTATAATAAAATTTCTTTTAGACAATCTGATACTACCTGTCAAAAAATAAGTAAGAATGAATCCGATTGTAAAAGAAAGAACCAGACTCCAGAACAAAACTTTTGTATTAAATAGTTTTTCCTGTGAAATGCTAAGTTCTTGAACTAAATAATAGAAATAGTAAGTCGCAAGTAGAATCCCGCTTCCGAAAGCCAGAATGTTCTGTACAAGAATGTTAATAGGAATTTGCTTATCAGGAAATAAACCGCTGCATAGATTATAGAATATAAAAGCAAGAGTAAGTATGAGAAACCTCAGCCTGGACTTATCCTGCTTACGGGACAAATAGTTCGGTAATTGAAAAAATAGAACTATTAATTCAATGCAAATAAAAGTAAGCGTAATTGGTTTAATTTCGGTTCCAAACATGAAGTCAGTTGGCTTTTAAATACATTTTTAATGGATAGCCCATATTATCCATTTCAGAAATCATTGTAAACCCTAACTTTTCATAGAATGAGAAATTTTTTGGATTTGATGTTTCAAGATAGATCGGCAGGTTGAGTTCCTTGGCATCATGCATTATTCGAGCCATGAGTTCTGTTCCTTTTGCCTGTCCTTGAAACTCCGGATTTACTCCAATGTACCAAAGATGCAGGAATGGAAAATCAGGATGATGCTTTTTGATTTCGCCTTCCCTTTTCAATACTTTTGAAACTTTCGAAAGTCCCATACAACCAAAAACCAGTTTTAAATCCCAAATGATTGCTTTGAACGTCGTTTTCTTTTTAGAAGGTATCAACACAATAGCACAGGCTTTCTGATCTTTAGACAGATATATTTTACCAAAATTTTTACCCTGGAAATAGGAATACTTCATTAATTTTTCGATCCTGGATTCTCTTTTATCGTCTTGCTTTACGACAAAATTGACTGACATATTATCCTGAAAGGAATTTTTAAGAATGTCAACAATAATTTGTTTTTCAGTATATTGAATATCGCTCATTGGTTCAGTGAATATTATGAATTATAGCAATCAAAATTAGATGTTTTATTTACTTCTGATTTTTTTCTAAAAGATTAAGTTAAATAAATTGTGAAATAAACGACACAAAAGTGTGTATAATTATTGAGTCCTGTTTGTCAAAATTAAGTTATTAGGGGCTAATGAAAGAACTCAACATAGATGAAAAAATGTTATTCTTGAATTCAAATCGTTTCGTTCAATAAAAGCCAATGTAATTAGAACATCAACAATCTTGTTGGCATCTGGCAGTTTTTAATTAACCCGATTTTCAATCGGTTAGCAATTATCTCTTGTTTCTGTTCTTCAGAAAAACTCGTTTTACCAGGAATAGCTAACCTTCCATAAGGTTGCGGTAAATAAACTGTTGAATAATGACGATCTAACCACAATGCATAATGGCTAGGTGGCATGCGCCCTTCAGTTACTTCTTTTAAAAATAAAGGTTTCATTTCATCGAAAAAGGCTTGGTCATAAGATGAATGAACTAATAACACAAATACGCTTGAAACATTACCAGGTAAAATCCATTCTCCCGGATAACCGAATTTGTAAATAATATTCCGAAACTCAACCAAGTTAAGTGAGTCTACCAAAACAATCTCACGATAAACTGCATTTGTGTCAATTACTGAATCTGAATAAAACTTCATCCTTGGAACTTGATCTCGATCAGTCATTGCTTGTAAAACAGCCATCAACGAATCCGTATTGTTTCGTTTCAGTTTTGCAAAATTATCGTAACCTTGTTGAACAAAGTTTTGCTGTTTTTTAGAGTAACCTTCATTTATATCTACCAAACTAATCTGAGGAATCTGATCTAAACAAACCATATCAAATCCATAAGTTGACCATGCTTTTTTCAGGCATTTCGCACTTTTCGTTTGTTTCCCCAGTTTTTTATAGCAATGAGCCATTAAAATATATTCTTCGCAGTAAAGTTTCTCATATTTCTTATTCACTTTCGATAAATGACTTAGGCATTTTGTATAATTCAAATCGTCTATCGCATAACGATATGCTGGATCACAATCAACTTTATAATCAATATGATTAATCTGAGCCGAAATACTGAAACTTGTAAAGAAGCTAAGTAGAAATAATGCCTTTTTCATTTTTCCAAATTTTATAAATTCTCTGTTTGACAGCAAAACGCAATATTCATCTTCAAACAACTGAAGACAAGTATTAAGAATAAATCACTTGGAAAATCTACTTCGAAATAGTGGAAAATGTCATTTCAGTGAATAGTTTGATGTCGAAAGTATAATGACTTTTTTAAGAGTGGTTACATTTTGTCCATAATAAAGAACCACAAATGGTATTAATCTGACGTAATAGTGACATGAATTAGTTTGAATTGAACGATTAATCGTTCAATTCAAGATCATCACACATTTCCTTAACAAAATCGGTAACATCAACCTGTAATGCTAAAGCAATAAGATAGGCTTCACTTAACAACAACTTACTTTTGTCATTGTTTGACAACTTGTCAATACGTTGTTTTGTAACTCCAATCTTTCGGGCAAGATCAGATTTATTAACTGAACGTTTAGTAAGGTACAAACCAAGTTTTGTCATGTCTCAAATTTGCACATTATCATTCATAAAGTATATTTTTGTTGTGATTTGTCATATTTAATAATACATTTGTCATTATAAATATGACAATTATGAATAATAGAAAGCAAATTGTAACTTTAATCGAAAGTGAGATTGTAAATTCTAAACTCGTATTCACTTTAAATAAAATCGGGATTGATGCAAGTGATTACCTTACAGATATATCTCAAGTTATTTTTATTCAAATTGGAATACGAAAAGAGAATCAGACTGAAGAGTTGTACAAAAGGTATTTTACCTTAATTAAGCAAGTTGATTATTTGGATCTTCGAATTAGGGGAGAGAAAGAAAAATTAATTTCTAAGATTTATGACTTTTTAATTGCAAATGTTTGATCTGATTTCTTTCAGCAATACAAGTAGCCCTATCTTTGTAAGAATAAGGTTTAAAAATGACATTTTTAAGTTGGATTGAGTACCCAAGCGCAATGATTTGTGTTAGCAAAGAAGATGCATATTTTGTTTGTCTGAAGTATACCTCGGGTGGTCGTAAAGTTGATGGTTCGGAAAAGCGATGTTCTTCGATTACAGAATTGGAAAATTTTCTTTTGTCTATACCAAATCCACCAACAAAATTCATACAAGAATTTATTTTGAAGTTGAAAGGATAATAGTAAAAATCAGTATTTTCATCAACTTATTCTTGTGGCAATTTATTAAACTAAAAAATGAAACTTATACCATTATTGCTGATCATTTCGTCAAGTCATCTAGGGTATTCTCAGAAATCCGTTCAAAATGATTCAACGATTAAGACATCCAAAACAATCATTGAGTTAGAAGACGCAAAAACAATTTTTAAAGAAAAGAAAACCGATTTTTGGGACAAATATTCTAGCGGATTAATTGCAGCATTTACTGTTTTTGTGTCACTTGGTATTTCAGTTTGGCAGGCTAGAAGTTCACGTAAACATACCAAGGCTAATATTATTTCTGAAGCTCGAGTGGAATGGATCCAAAATCTAAGACCTCAAATGGGATTACTTATATCTGATATTTCAACAGTTTTGGTTAAGGTTAATGTGTTGAAAAGTAAATATTATGACTTAAGAACTAACCAGATACGAACTGATCTTACTCCCGAACAAAGAGAAAGACGTAATTCAGAATTTGAAAAAGTAACCCCAATAGTTTATAAAATTGCTGATACATTTAATCAAGTGAAATTGTTTTTGAACCGTAAGGAAACAGCTCACGCCAGTTTTATTGAAACGGTAGACCATTTTGCAGAAAACTTCATGGATATAGATAATATAGCTGATTTTGAAGGTGAGCTAGTTCAAAAAGCGCAAATCATTTTAAAAGATGCGTGGGAACAGGCAAAGAAGTGATTTTTTAGGCTTCATTGGCCAAAGAAAGGCTTGTTCAAAGAAATGAAGCTGCATCCTTTTTAATGAATTCTAGTTTAGGTGATATGATTAATTATAAAGAAAGTTTTGAAGTTCTGAGTTCTGTTGCCACCGCTGCTGCTGCAATAGCAACTTTTGTTACAGTTCGAGAGATGAAAAGAAGCAGAAAGGATTCGATTAATCCAGATCTTTACATTGAAAAAGGTTCAATAATATATAGTTCTTTGCTAGAAGGTAATCAATACTTTTTTCATGAGGAAAGTAAATTCAACCTTTGTAATTTAGGAAATGGTTCAGCCAAAGACATTAATATCATATGGAAAAATGATACGATTAATAGGATTAAGAAATTAGGATACTCAGCAGTTCCAGAGAAAAATGTAGACCACATTTCTGTTAAACACCCTAAGAAACTCTTTTTGTTTAATCTTGCCAAAGAACAGTCGGTCAGCTTGAACTTTATTCTTGGAAGAGAAAAGTCAATTTCTGGGTTTCTAATGAATCCAACAGCAATGGAACTTTTACAGTTGGAGTCTTGGCATAGATTTGATAAAAGTGACGATGATATAGTAATGTTTGATATTAATCCAAGTGATAACTCATTTGTTAGAATTGAATATCTTGATTTGTTAAACAAGATTAGAGTTGAAAAATTTAATATCACAACAAAAGTTACAATCTTCAGGCAAGGTCAAACTCATTTAATTGGAAAAATCAGGTACGATTTTTCTTTTCAAAGGGTTGCTAAATAAACTTCCTATTGATTTTTCGGATAAATAAACACTTGCTTCTTAAGCACAACCGTATTTGTAAACTCAATCAATTCAATAAAGCTAGATTCCAGGATCATAGCTTTTTTTTCTTTTCCACAGTGGTATCCGATCAGTAGACCTGCGCTAAAAAAGATACCGATTTTTGAAGAACTCCACCCAAGCATTCTAACTTGAGGGAATCGTTGCATAAGTTCCTCCGGCGTGTGGTAATCATGGTGGGCAGTCATAACGCAAAATAATTATTAGTACTATCAAGTTTGTAGTTTGTTTTTGCGGTTTTTGGGAGAAAAACTTAGCTTTTTAGGTGTTACAGTTTCCTAAAATTAACGAATAATACCGTTGATTATTCGAAAAGGTTTAATCTATAAATGTTAAAAAACATCAAAAAAACGACCCTTACCCAACCTTTTTTTAACGCTCAATTTGATAATGAGCGACTTAATTCAGATGTTATTTTTTCAGATTACACCAAAAAAGTAGTTGAATTCACAAAAAATGACCTGATAACAACCTGCAACCTTATATGGAAAAAGCTGATTCCAACATGAGGTTAGATGGAGTTAATAAGGATTTAAGCAAAATTATCCTTGGTTTCCTAAAAGTAATCCTCCCCATCTCCCCCCGATGTCCCCGTAGTAAGGGGGAATACTACCTTCCGTTACCTCGTAATGACCAAGTGAACCCCACTCCACAAAGAGGTTATCCAGGGGATTCCCCATTCTTTGTAAGCAGAGCAAGTATCTGATCTTTGCAGAAATCACCTGAAATCATGGAAAATCTAAAAGGCGGGATACACATAACTCCCAAAGACATTCTAATTCTGTACGGTTGGCAAAACATCCGTAGTGCACAGCGCGAGCACCAGAGAATCCGTGATGCCCTGGGCATCGGAAAAGGTCTTCTTACTGTCAGACAATTTTGTGGTTACAAAAAATTGGATGAAGAAGAAGTCATTTCATACCTCAACCCTTATCGTTAACACCTAAATTTTTTCAGTCATGCAATTAGAAAAAAGAGACATCAACATTTTCCTTATGCTATGGATCAAGAACGATCCTGATTTATGGGGAGAACTTCGGGACATTCAGATCAAGATTCTGTTAGACCGGATTGTAAAGGAAAAATCCTATAAAGACCTTGCCAAGGAAAACGGAACCGATGAATTTGTTATGAAACAAATCTTCGAAGCAATCCTGGTTCGAATTGACAAATTAATATCTGCGGACGTTGCCAAACACCTGCGTATTATCAATTCAAAATTGGATGCAAGACCGGATAAGCCCTTTAGTCACATCGAAATCTTCAAAAATTGAGCTGTCTAAAACGATCAAATGCGGATAAAGGTAGGCAGATACGAACCAAAGCGAACAATTGCGCAACGAGTTCAAAATCAATGTTTGAAATTTGAAGAAAAGAACAAAGAATAATAAAAAGAAACAGTAAAGATGGAAGCGTTATTAATAGTCAACAGCATTTTGGTAGCCGTCTGTTTGTACTTCGTCAAAGACTTTCATTCGGACTTCAAAGAAATGTCAAAGAAGGTCGGACGATTAGACGGACAAGTAAGAGGAATATCATTCAAGCTGAATGCCCGTGATCGGGAAAAACAGAAGTAAGTTAAGTTACAAACACCTAAATCAAATCAAATGAAAACCTTCGCGATTATCGCCATTGGAGGATTAGCCCTGGCAGCAGGAAGTTACCTCTATGGCTTAAACAAATCTCAATACAAAATTGTATTGGCAGTTGGAGGAAGGATTCACAAACTTTCAGCACAAGGGGTAATTCTGAAAGTCACTTACAACATCAAGAACCCCACAACAACCACCCTGCGTATGTCACCACCATTAATCCGGATAACGGTAAACGGCAAGCAGGTAGCAACAAGTAACATGCGGGCAATTGACATACCTGAGCAAGCTCGCGACAATGACAAAATCGTTATCCGTGCAAGCAAGGAAACCGGAGTGATCGAATCCGAAGTCATCATTCCCTGGATAGCCTTAATCGGTGTAGTACCTGATTTGGTCAAAAAGCTTCAGAACCCAGACGGGAAAACCAAGCTTACGATCAAAGTAGAAACACAAGCACGGGTATTTACCTTGTTCGGGGCGTTCCCATACGAACAGAACACAACGATGAAGGTATGAGAACCGGAGCAAGACGAATCGAAAGCGGAAATCAGTTTAACCACCTATTTCTTTCCCCACAGGGGCAGAATGTCCGAATCAAGAAACGTGCTGATCTGGAAGACACGGTTGCTTTAATGAAACGAGTTATCCGAGAAACTCTAACCGATACCGGTAAGGTCGCGAACTTACTGCGCTTGGGAAACACAAAGCAAACGCTGGCAAATGTCTGGAACTTTTGTTTTAAGCATTTGCAATATCGAAGAGATGAAGAAAACATCGAACAAGTTCGCCGTCCTGCCCGCACCTGGCGTGACCGAAAGCAGGGCGTAGATTGTGACTGTATGACAGTATTCATCGGTTCGATTTTGCTAAACCTGGGAATTCCTTTTGTGATAAGGTTATCCAGGAATAGTTTAGAAGCAACAGGGTTCGAACATGTTTACCCAGTTGCAATTACAAATCAAGGTAAGGTGATTATGGATTGTGTTGTTCATCAATTCAATTTTCAAGCACCATACCTGGAAATAAAAGACATCAATATGGAATTGCAGTATTTGAATGGCTTTGATGAAGATGACGACTTCGACAATGAAGTTGACGGATTCGATGGCTATGACGATGAATTCGATGAGTATGATGACCTCGAAGGTTTGGATGGGAAGCAAAAAAGACAAGAAAAGAAAGCAGCCCGTAAAGCCAAAAGAGCAGAAAAAGGACCGTTAAAAGAACGCATCAAAAAAGGGATTCAAAAAACGTTGCACGTAGTGAACAAACTGAATCCGGCAACTGCGCTTTTAAGAGCAGGTGTTTTGGTCAGTCTGAAGACGAACCTCTTTAATGTTGCCGGAAAATTACGCTACACGTATTGGACGGATGAACAGGCACAGAAAAACAATGTAGATATGCCTAAGTTTCAAAAGCTGAAAAAGATACGTGAGAAAATTGAAAAGGTCTTTTTTGGTGCAGGAGGAAAACCGGAGAACATGAAAAAAGCAATCCTGACGGGGCGTGGCAATCGTAACAAAGCCGTTTCAGTAAATGGCCTTGGATATGTCCCCATCTATGACGATAGCAACCTGCGTTCGATCATTGGGAGTGACATGTATTCGGATGAATTCGATTCTGTAAAACACCCAAGCGGAATTAACGGATTGGGTTCGATTTCTGCCGGAGCTGCCGTTGCAGCAGCTTCCGGAATCATTGGGACAATTGCAGGATTAATCAAAAAACTCAGTGGTATTTTCAAGAAAGGATCACCACAGGAGCAGCAAGACATCCTGGCTGAGAACACTCAGAAAACAATCGGTGAAAAAAGTGATTCGTATAGCCAAGAGGAAATTGGTGATTACCTGGATGCTGCCAAAGGAGCATTAGCTCCTGCATCAACCTCAGCTTCCGGTTCCGCAGCATCTTTTGCAGACGATGAGACTTCATCAAGCCCTGCGACAACACTACCTGCCAAACAGGAAGTAACAACTGAGCAGGTTGATTTAACCGAGCTGGACGATAGCCAGGTCGTAGCCAAGAGTGCAACAGATGGAAGTTCAACCCCTAAATCAACATCTGGAGGTATGTGGAAATGGATTCAGGAACACCCGATGACGACGGTCGGAATCGCAGCAGCGGTTATTGGAGGAACGGTACTCGCAATCCGAGCCTACCGGAAATCCAAAGGTAAAACAGGAACGTCGAAAGCGGTCAATGGTCTGGACGGCTTGGATGGAATCAGAAGAAAGAAACGCCCAACAAGTCGAACGACGACCATCAAACGCAAAACGACCAAAAGAAAGAAACCTGGTGTGAAACGACGCACCGGAGTTCGAAAAGTAAAGTTGCTTTAATAACCAAATGCAACAAAAATGTCAAAACGCAGAAAAGGTATGTCAGGATCGAAGATGCCATTCTTCAAACGCCTGGCAGACGGAAATGACAACAGAACCTCAACAAAAGTAATTCGTTCAGGAGTGGATTTAGGTGGAGCTTTGGCAGGTGGACTGCTTGGGGCGGTCATCGGCAAAAACGCAGCCCTGTTAGGTTTGGGAGTTCTGGTAACCGGAAACTTTGTAAGTGACAAAACCGGACTATGTAAAACAGTCGGTTCGGGAATGTTAATCTATGGAGTTTCAAAGTTCATTCAGGAAAACGGTGCTACAAGCGTTCAGGGTCTATCAGGAACAGAAGGCGTGAAAGCACGATTGAGCAAGTACAAAGATGAGTTAATGTCCGCATTCTATCTGGACAAAATCTTCAAAAAGAAGTCGGGTGGTACTGCCGGTTCGGCAGCAAGAGTAATCGAAGATGATGATTCTGTAGATGGACTTGATTTATCCGCACTCGATTTCTTTGAGGACTTAAATCACCAACAGGCAAACGAATTCGAAATCAATCAAGGTTACGAAAGGGAAGCTTTACCTGATTACACAATCAGTGCAGCACCTTACGATGACGACGACGATGAGACAGAAGAAGTCGGTTATGCCATTATCGAAGACATGCCGGACATGAACCAAATGTAAGGCAAATCAAAATCAACAACCACCTGCCCACTTTCCATAAGTGGGTGGGTACTAAATCAAAATCATTATGAACGAATTCATTAATTCAGAGTTCAACAACGCGGGCGAACTGTTCGGGTTGGATGCAGTCACTCGTATGTTCCAGGGAGCAAACCCGATTCAACGTGCGAAGATCATGCAAAAGTTTTCACAGCAAACCCAGGTACAAACTTCCAGAGGTTCGCGCAAAGACATGGAAAAGTTCTTTTCACAAGTTCCAAGCCATGTACAAAGTGAGTTGAAAAAAGGAGGTGTTCGCCTGGCAGATTACACGATCTATTCCATGAAGCCGATCAATTCCAAAACTATCAAAATGTTTGAGCCACAGGATGACAAAGAAGTCGGGGTTCGTAACATTTCGAATGCGAAGTTACCGAAAAACATGGTGTTTGTTGTCAGCGGAATTTATCTGCTTACCGGAACGAATCCGGAACCAACAAATCCAGAAGGTCACAAGGCTATCAGCTTCGGAAGTGTAAACAAGATTGCGGCCATTTGTAATGGTGAGTTTTCCCTGAAAGCGAACCGCAAGCAGATCATTCCGGAGAATCAGGCAGTCCGTCGATTTGTTACAGACAACGATATGACAGTGCCATTGGGTTATTACAAATTGGATAACCCGCGTTTGATCCGTGACGAGGAACTGATCGAATTTACAGTGGAGCTTGGAACACAAATGAACATTCCGGCAAACCAATGGCTTTACGTTGGTTTAGACGGAACAGGAACAACACCGTGATAAGTAGCATAGCGGGTGGTTCAGCTGCCCGCTTGTTTACTCCATTCACAATCAACAACCACCAAAAATCAAGATCATGAGTTTTAAGCAGCAAATTATCAAAGAGCGGTTCGATATTCAGGTATCAGCAGAGAATCAGACATTCAAAGCAGAGTTTGAATTGGATAAGAGTGCAAAGATTCTATTGGGTATTTCAATCACCTCGAATCGTGAAGACCTGCTTTATCACCGTGGAAGCCACCGAATGCAGCTGAGTGATAAAGAACTTTTTCCGGAAGGTTTTGAAGCAAAGCTGCTCATGGCTGGCTTGAATGTTCCGCCGGATCTGCGCATGGTTACTTTGGGTGAGCTTCCGACCGGAAACGCAACATTGGACGTCTCGTACAAGGACACCCCGAGTTCTATTGCTTACTTTGAACCTTACCGCGTAACCATTTACACGTATTCGGTAAGCAGTTTAAGTAATGGGTAATGTCATGGAACGGATACTTGTTAAGCAATTCGAGATCATGAGTGCGAATCAGCAGATTTTGTTTGAGATTCGACTACCCAGGGATTGTAAGCGTATCATTGGAGTTTGCACCACGATGACCGGAACAAAAGCTTTCAGAAGCCGGGACATCGGTTCATTGTGGCTTGCAACACCGTCAATGGGAGAAGTGTTTTACTGTGAGATTTTGACAATGAAATTAGCCGATTATGGAATCAATGTTATGCCCTCAGTGATTCAACCTGGATATGAAACAGGCACACCTTGGGTATCGGGATCAAAAACAGAATTCAGCACCTTAAATCGTCCGGTTACAGAAACAATCGTTCAGGGATTCTATTCCGATCAACGAACAGTAGATGGTTATTACTCCTTGTTTATTTATCTAAAAATCGAGCTATGAAAGAGGGATTAGCCATTGAGATCGCAGAACAGATGATGCGTGAGCGAGGGGTCGGAAGTGAGAATTACTTATTGCGTTATCGGCATTTGGTTCTAAGAGGTGAAGAAACACGTCCGGTATCAGGAAAAAGTGATTTGTACATTCTGCTGAGTCCCGTACCTCTTGTAAGGGTTTACTCACGATCAGGAGTATACGATACAACTGTTTTATTGAACGAAGCACAGTATGTACACACCGGAAATTTCACCATCACGAACCTTGAAAATACATTGGTTGCTCACGTTAAGTTCCTGCAAGTCATTCCTAAAAATGAGTAAATCATGGAAGATTACGAAGGAGGAAAATCCTTCAAAAACGGAGGAAAGGTATTCCATGAACCGTATAATGAGGATCGTTTAAACGCCCTTAAACGATTACTAGAGAAACTTCAAAGCCAACAACGAAAGAAACGCTATTCGATCCTTGTTGACGGAGAAATGATCGTTCACAATTCCTACGATCCTGAGTCATTTGATGATTACCTGGATTATGTAGAACCTCATACCAATACGGTTGAAGTGCGGTTATACTTTGGGGATTCCCCCAATGGAAACCGATATCAGTTCCACCTGAAAGAGCCGTCATTCGATGGATTGAATGGCTTTAAAGGAGGAAAAGAAAATGTAAACGACCTGATAGCCGAAGCTTTAGAAAAGCAAAGCATTGAAACGGAGCTTACCCACCTGCGCAAAAAGTATCGAAAAACTAAGCGCAAGCTGCGTGAAGCCGAACAGCTCTTAGAAGAAAAGCAAGTAGATGTAAAAGATTTGTTGTCCCAGGGGATGCAGTTGTATGGAGCTTTCCAGGGCAAGAATCCGGCAGCACCCACCGTACAGGGTCTACCTGCGGTTTCAGAAGTGCAAATCGAACCGGAGCTATCAGAAGCAGATGAGTTCTACCAGGAACTCAAAGAACAATTAGGAGAGGAAAAACTCATGGGTGCATTGAAGATTTGGAAAATCTTTGCCAAGCATCCGGAAATGCGCAATGAGTTCCTTGAGATTATCCAAGAAAAAACAGACGAAGATGGATAAGCATGTTTTTAAAATCACGATTTCGGGCACTCAGAAAGAAGCATCCGAAAAAGCACAGGGAGTTGCTGTTTTAGCAAGCCACCTATCGGCAGAAACCATTCAGGCACTCGCGCATTTGGTTAAAACCGATCCTGCAAAAGTTGCATTAGCAGAACAGTTTCTTGGGGTTAAATAACCCTGGGAACCATTAAACCACCAAATCCATGAAAAATGAAGGTCTGCTTCGAAGACGGCCTTCGCGGGGAGAAGACTCCACCAGAATTGTCGTTCAGACGGATAAACAAGGCTGGTGGAGTTCACTTCCAAGTGGAGTAAAAGGAGTTGTAGCCACCTTTGCTGCTGTTTCCGGAATGTCCCTGATTCTTTACCTGGCATACCTGTATGCCAAGAAGAAGGCTGCCGAAAAACGGGCTAAAGAGGAACAAAGCAAATCATTTGGAAAAGATCGTCATGCGACCTGGGCAAAGTTGATCAAACAAGGTATTGACAATGATGGTTGGTGGGGAACAGATGTTCCTTTGATCCGGCGAACAATTAGAGAGATACCGTCTCAGGAGGATTTCGATTTGGTTACAAAATCATACACCCGAATGACTAAGGGGGCAAATATGATCAAAGACCTGACAAGTGATTTAACCAAAGAGGAATACCAGGAAATGCTGGCAATCAAAAACAGTAAACCTCTAAAAGCCAAAGGTAGCGCAGGAGTGAAAATCTACGATCCGACAGGTTGGGCAAAGCGACTTCATGCAGCGGTCAACTATACTTGGATCGGCTTCATGCCAGGAACAGATTTAGATGCAATCAAAACTGTATTTATGGAGTTCCGAACGCGTAAAGCATACTATGACACGGCGAAAGTATATCGCAAATTGTACGGAGTAAGCCTTTATTCCGATCTCGAGGGAGACCTGAATTGGTCATGGGATTGGCGGGCTGCTCTAAGGAAAAAACCACCAAAATAAATCAATAATGGAATCAAAAACAAAGTATCTGCTGTGGGGGCTTGGAGCGGTCGCAGTAGCAACAGGGGGCTTCTTTTTGTTTAAGCACCTGCAAGAAAAAAAGGATGAAAAAGCAATCGAGGACTCGAATCAGGAAACAGATTCATCCGGTTCCGATTCACATGGTAGTGCAAGTCCGGTTCGCAGACCATCGAGTAAGAAACCGACTGTATATAATCAGTTTCCACTGAAATACGGTAGTAAAGGAACTTTGGTTCGTGATATTCAAACGGTACTTAATAAGCGTTACAAAGCCGGAATTGATGTCGATGGAGATTGGCAAGGAGAAACGGAAGATGCGCTCACAAAATTCAAGTTGCCAACTTCTTTTGATAGCCAGGCATACGCCAAATTCATTGCCGGGACTTCCTCCAAATCAGAGGACAAAAAATCAGGAAAACACAAACCAACACCTTATGCGTCACCCAAAACAATTGCTAATCGATTGCATGAAGCTATTGAGAAAGACAACATCTTTGATGCACTTGCAGCATTGAAGAAAATCAAAAACAAAGCGAGCTACAACAGTGTCAACGAGGAATTCAAGAAAGAAAAGAACTTTACTCTTTCTGACGGTTATGTTTCCCGTACCATTGTGAATGCTGTTTTGGGACAGTTCGGTTCATCGGAATACAAAAAGAAACTCAATAATGAGTTCTACCGGATCGGATTGAAATACGACGGTTCTAAATGGTCACTTTCGGGATTACTTGCCGGAACGAATCAGTTAATCACCATCCAACCTACCCAGGTTTGGGATGCAAAAGGAAACCGAATGTCCGTACCACGATCTACGATCCTTGGGACATTCATCCAGGCGAAGAATGGTATAACAGAATTTGAGACTTTGGACGGTCGTATTCTCTATACCAATACCATCCAAATCAAATACGCAGGATAGCAAATGAGCAAGCAAAATTCTTATGCTAAGTGGAACTTCAGATTGTCCGTTATCGGGTTCATCGGAAGTTTGGGGTTCTACTTCAGTGTACTAAGAGAAGTAACAGGAAACAAACCTGAAAAGCAGAAGGTTGAACAGTTGCAAAAGCAAAACAAAACACTTCAGGATCAATTGAATCAGTGCCAAAAATCAGAAACCACCTTGGATATGAAAAAGCAATCAGAAAGCGATTCCCTGTTCATTCACTACCTGACAAATGAACTTCAGACGGGTAAAGCATTTAATCGTATCCAGGTTGAAAATGCAGCAGGTCGGTTTGGGATCGAAGATAAAACACTGATTAAGGAGCTATCGGAGTATGCAATTGTTGATTCAGCAAGACAAATTGCACATGGTAACGGAACTCAAAAACAAAAATACGAGCGAATCGTCGATTTGTATAAACGTCAGGCGAACCAATCGTATCGAACCTCACAGAGTATAATGCTTCGTCAATATTCAACGCCCGCACCGATAGGTTATTTAATGGGGATTTATTGCGGAATCGATGATGGTCGTAAAACAGTCTTTGAACCATCGGCAGGGAACGGGCTATTGACCATTGCCGGAACTCCGCAGCTTACAACCGTTAACGAAATTGATTCGGTTCGCAGGTCAAATTTAGAAAGACAACCGTTCTTTCGGGTAACAGGTCAAGATGCTTCTTTACCATTTATGGAATATGCAAGAAGCTTTGATTCAATAATTACCAATCCACCATTCGGAAGTTTGGGACGTGGCCAAAATGTGAAAATCGAAGGTTTTCGAATTCATGACATGGATCACTATATGGCCATTCTTGCACTAGACACCATGAAGAACAATGGACGGGCAGCAATTATTATCGGCGGGCATTCTTCATTCGATGATAAAGGACGGATCAACTCACCAAAGGATCGCATTTTCTTTAACTATCTGAATCACTACTATCAGGTGGATGATGTGATTCCGATTAACGGAAAGAAGCTTTATTCCAGGCAAGGAACAGCTTTTGACACGCGACTTATACTAATCTCCGGTCGTAAAAAACGACCGGAGGGATATACACCTCTTGCTGACGATACAACCAGGAAAGTAGTCAGCTCATTTGATGATTTGTACAACAGAATCATGTCTCACAAAGAATTGAAACCGATGGACTCACTCAAATTAAGAGCCATTCAACTCAGAAAGCTCATGAACGGAACTCCGTTAGAAGGACCGTATCATCCGGTATCACAAGGTAAATCCTTAGAGATTCATGTTCCGGATTCAATGGATTATGAAATCCACAATGCAATTAAACGCATAGCTGACAGTGTCGGCGGTGATCTGGATAATTTTGTGCGTCACCGCTTGGGGTATCCGACCAAACAAATGTTGTACAACGCTCTTTCGGCCGAACAGATTGATGCGGTTGGAATGGCAATCTACAACATAGAAGCATTAGGACAGGGAATTATTATTGGAGATCAGACCGGAATCGGAAAAGGACGAATCGCAGCAGCTATGATCCGTTATGCTTCTCAGCAAGGATTAAAACCTGTATTCATAACAGAGAAAGCGAACCTGTTCACAGACCTTTACAGGGATTTATCCGCTATTGGATCACAGCACCTTAAACCCTTTATTGTCAATGCCAGGGAAAGTAAAACGGATATTAAGGACGAAGACGGACTAGTGATTTATCAAGCTCCAATTGCCATTGATCAGAACCGCATCTTCGAAAGCGCGGATCTGAATGGTTATGATTATGTGGTTGCCACTTACACACAATTCAATTCATCGGATAAGAAACCCTTAAAACCGGAATTCCTGGAAAAAATTGTAGGGGGCAATGTGCTTATCCTGGATGAAAGTCATAACGCTAGTGGTTCATCTAAAACAGGCTGGTTTATGCAGAGTATTGTACGAAAAGCTTCAGGAGCGGTTTTCCTTTCAGCGACCTTTGCCAAGCGACCGGACAACATGCCCATCTATGCTATGAAAACGGTGATTTCAGAAGCAAGTATCTCAGATGTGCAATTAGTTGAAGCTATTTCGCTTGGTGGGGTTGCCTTGCAGGAAGTCCTTGCTTCGCAATTGGTATTGGAGGGGCAAATGATCCGAAGAGAACGAACCTATGAAGGAGTTGAGGTGAATTACATTACCCTGGATCAATACGCCGAAAGCCATAAGGCAATTGCTGACAACATCACAACCATTCTTCGGGACATCATTGCTTTTCAAAGCACTTATGTAGATGTCCGAGTGAATGAAATGGATGAGATCATGGCCGAAGAGGGAAAAGAAGTCGGACTTCGAAAAGGAACTGAAAGTGGCGGTGTTGATAATATGCCGTATTTCTCCAAGGTATTCAATGTCATCAATCAAATGTTGTTTTCCATCAAAGCAGATGCCGTGGCGGATCGCGCAATTGCTCGTTTGAAAGAAGGAAAGAAACCGGTTATAGCCTTTGCAAGTACGATGGGAAGCTTCCTGGAACAAATGGAAGATGAAGATGGTTTCATTGTTAAGGTTGGAGATCATGTCAAAACTGATTTTTCAATTGTCCTGGAAAAAGGTTTGGAGGGAGTGCTGCGCTATACAGTTACGTTACCAACAGGTGAAAAGGAAAAAGCTGTTTTTGATGTAGATGATTTGGGGATTGATGCCCGAAAGGAATACGACCGGATTCGGGAAGAAATCGCCATCATTTCAACGGGAATTACCATTTCGCCCATTGATGTAATCATGGAACGCATTCGCGCAGCAGGTTACAGTGTTGCAGAGGTAACAGGTCGCAAACTCCAATTGCAGTTTAATGAAAAGCGAAGCCGAGGGATGGTCGAAATCCGAAAACGCGTCAATACCAATGATGCATTCCGACAGTTCAATAACAATGAAATAGATGTACTGCTCATTAATCAGTCAGGAAGCACCGGAGCTTCTGCTCATGCTATTCCAACAGCAAAAGTACCTGCCGACCAAGTTAAGCAGCGGGTAATGATCGTGGTTCAACCTGAACTAGATATTAACACTGAGATTCAGAAGCGTGGACGGATCAACCGAACCGGACAGTTAATGAAACCGATCTATGATTATTTGAATTCAGCAATTCCGGCAGAACTTCGTCTGATGATGATGCTTCAAAAGAAGCTGAAAAGTCTGGATGCCAACACTTCTTCGAACCAGAAGCAAAGTTCTAAAATCCTGGAAGTGCCTGATTTTTTGAACAAATACGGTGATCGCATTGTTGCAGAGTATTTGACTGAGAATTATGAGTTAAATCAGCAATTGGGTAGCCCTTTGAGTCTTGGTTCAGGGGAATCAGCCCTTGAGGATGCAGCATTAAAAGTTTCAGGACGAGTTGCCGTATTGTCGGTTAAAGGGCAAGAGAATTTTTACGAGGCTATCAAAGAGCAATATGAAACCCTAGTTGGGTATTTGAAGCAAACCGGAGAATATGACCTGGAAGTAGAGGAAATGAACCTTCAGGCTGAAACCAAACTAGAAAGTGTAGTAAAAATGGGATCGGGTGGTTTTTCCTCTTTTGGAGAAGATTCGATTCTTGAAAAGATAGAAGCGAATGTCCTCAGAAAACCCTACAAGGTAGACGAGTTGCGAAATATCTTGCAGCAAGCATTGGATGGTAAATCAGCAGATGAGACCACCAAACAATTACTAGAAACTTACCAGAATCACCGTGGGGCAATTTTGACGGCAGAAAAAGAAGCGGTAGCCCAAAAGTACACACAACTAATCCGGAATGTTCCCCAAGAACGGAAAATCAAAAAGCTTCAAAAAGAAACCCCAACCTTGGCTGATCCTGCAATTGAAGAACGAATCCTGGAATTGAATATTGAGCGTTCACGCAAGATTGAGGAAGTTGATCGACAATCGGAAACAAAGCGGAAATTTATCGAAGATTTGTTTCGATTCTTTCCAATAGGAAAACAATTGATTTACCAGGAACCATCTTTTGAAGGACATCCGATTGATACAATGGCTGTTTTCCTGGGATTCAAAATGGATTACAAGCGTGCGAATCCTTACGCACCAAGTACGATCCTGCTACGTTTTGCTTTGGCTTCTTCTCAACGTTATCTGGAAATTCCGGCAAGTGTGACGGATAAAATCAACGCGATAAAAGGTGCAAGTATCGGTATTAGACAAACAGACTTAGGTAATTTATTTGATTCCTGGGAACAAGCTATTGGACAACAATTAAAAGATCGAGGAATCCGGTATGTCGTGACAGGTAATATCCTCCAGGCGTTTTCTGCCTTTTCCGGAAAACTAGTTAGTTACACAACGCTAGACGGGCAGACAAAAAAGGGAATTCTACTGCCGGAATATTGGAATCCGGCAAAGAGTATTGAAAATATGATCGAAGTTCCGGTAGGAATGGCACGTCGTTTTTTTACCTCGCTTTCTTCTAATTCAGATCTAATCACCACCAATGGAATTGGATTCTTCAAAGAATACAGTGGCAAATTTAAAATCATTGTTCCATCGTCGCTTAATGATGGTGCAAGATTCTTTTTGAATGCAGAATTACTGAAGCTTGTTGATGGTAACAACTTTGAAAAGGTTGGTAAGAACATGACTGCCAAACTTCCTGCTGAATCCATAGAATCATTTCTAAAAGAACTAGATGTTTTGGGAACGACAATCCGAGTCGATAAGGATCAGGCAGAACACATCGGGTTAATAAAGCCAGAACCGAAAGTACGGGTTAAGTTAGATGCACCACCACCGGAATCCAATGATGAACAGCTTCACATTATGAAGCTTCGGGCAAAGGCACTGAAACTGAAACTCCGCTTACTATCATTCAACAAAAAAGCGTCATGACAATCTCAAGCAAAAATTATTATGCTGCGATTGAAAAGGTAGATCGTAGTAAACTACAAGCTGATTTAAAAGCTACTGCTGATTTCGTAGACGAAGTCACAGGGAATGGCAACAATTGGGAGTTGTATAACCAGGATCAGGATATTCGAGAAACGGTAGACCTGTTTTTCGAAAAACTTGGTGAATACCTGGAAGAACATCCGATCAAATCAACAGTCCATCAAAAGACTGTAAAATCAGTTCTTCGTAAGCCAGAAAATGAATCTCTAAAAGAGGGAAAATCAGAAAAAGGCAGGTCAAGAAGAGAAAGTGTCAAACCTCACATGAAAGTGGTTTCCCGATCAGGTGAACCCGTAGAGCGTATTTCAGAAGAGCTGCGTTTTATCAAACGATTCACTTTGCTAAATGGAAAAGTTAAAACTAGTGATCAAATCAGATCATTCCTAAACTCTTTGCAACGGGCAATGGCTGAAAAGCGTATCCGGAAAACATCCTCATTCGCAAAGCAAATATTGGAGATTCAGGATTCATTGATTGATTTGGTAAACTCATTCAAACGCAAAGGAAGCGTTGAGGTAGCAATTGAAAGTTCACGTTTGGCGGCTTTACAGAATCTATGTGGTAAACAGGAATTGATGCTTTCCGTTCGGTTCATCAAAAGTTACATCGGAATGCAAGGAAAGGTGATTGCTAACAATAAGGCGAAGAACCTGTTTAATCGAGTTGGGCGAGCAATAAACGCCATGCGCATAACGAATAAAGACCCATATTACCCTGTAATAACGGATATGCTAAACACCTTGGAGTCATTCGTTCGAAAAAATCCTTCAGAAGGAATTTTGACCATTCCAACCAGGGAACTGAATGGGCTAAATGGATTGGATTCACTCGATGCTGCTGATTTGGATTTTGTTGAGCCAAACAGAAGAATGATGAACAGCATGGATTTCATTGAGCTGGAATTTGATAAAATCGGGCTGACAGGAAAATGGTTAGATTTTATCGGTAATCCATCACCTGGTTTTTCAATTCTGGTATCAGCGCCACCCAAATTCGGAAAGTCCATCCTTTGCACCGAATTCGCAGGTTATCTGGCAAGAAACCACGGAAAGGTCTTGTACGTTGCAAAGGAAGAAGGATTGGATGATACGCTCAAAGCAAAACTAAAGTCGGTAGCGCACCCGAATTTGATTGTTTCAGATTACCTGCCGGATAATATGGAAGACTTCGATTTTGTTTTCCTGGATAGTATTACACGATTGCGTTTGTCTCCTTACGAACTCAATCAACTAAAAGAAAATCACCCTAATATTTCGTTCATTTTTGTCTCACAGGTAACCAAGGCAGGAAAAGCTCGGGGTTCAAATGAATTCGCACATGATGTAGATTCCATTATTGAATTTCCAGAAAGAGGAAGAGCCTTACAATATGGACGATTCAATCAGGGTGGTGAAATGCAAGTGTTTGATTTCAGTAACAATTAACACCATCAAATCATGTACAAAAAAAGAGTAAAAAGAAAGGCAGCAACCAAACGAAAAACGACTGCCAAACGAGGTGTCGCAAAAAAAGTGAGTAAACCTCGTTACAAAGTTGGGGAGTTTGTTTATTCCAAGTTGAACCCGACTGAAAAACGTCAGATCAATGAGGTAAAACAATTCAAAACCCTAGGAGTTAAACCCAAATACCGCTTAATTCTTTGTGACGCGAAAGGGCATCCGAAGCGAAGCGGATGGATTGAGGAAAGCACGCTTTCCAGAAGAAAAAAACGATAACACTTAAATCAATTGTCATGAAAACCAAATATGCTTTGGTTCTTTCAGGTGGTGGCTTCAAAGGAGCATTCCAGGTTGGGGCTTTGAAATACCTGAAAGAAAATTGGCAAAAAATCACCGGATCAACTGATCCAATGAAATTTGATATTATTTCAGGCGTGAGCGCGGGATCAATCAACGGATCAATGCTCGCGATGGGAAGATTCGAATTATTAGAAGAAATCTGGCAGCTGATCGGAGAAAATGGGGCTTCAGAAATTTACACATCCGAGTTTATTGATACAGATTCAAAGGAAGATAAACTGAAGTTTAAATTTGATATTCTTTCGCTGATAAAGCGGTTCGACCTAAAGATTGATATTGACCTGAATTTCTTTCAGAAAATCGAGTTGATATTCTCCAAAGAGAAACGAAAAGAGCTTGCAAAAGATTTGCTTCGCAAGATTGGTGATGCACTAAAAGAGAATTACAAAAGCTTTCGTTCGGTTGCGACCAATAAGCCATTACAGGAAAAACTCAGATTATACCTGGATCGGTCAAAAATCAACGGAACAGTATTCACGGCTGGCTTTGTATCGCTCAATACCGGAACATACAATAGTATTAAACATAGTGAGTTTGCAAGCAATGAAGACTTCATCAACGGGGTTTTGGCTTCAACGGCTATACCACTTGTTTGGGAACCGGTAGACAAGGTGAAATTCATTAAGAATGGAGTTCTACAAAATTCACACAATAATGTAGATGGTGGGCTGATGAATGTTTCTCCATTGGGTGATGTAATCCGATTGATTGAGGAAGATTCAGAAGATTGTAAATACCGTGTGATTGTGGTCAATTGCAACAGTGGTATTCCCAAATACGAAAACTTCTCAAACAAAGGAATCGGAGCGATTGCAGCTAGATCAGCCTATGAGTTAACCCTGACGGAAATTTTCAATAATGACATAGAGCATTTTGTTCGGATCAATGATCTGGTGAAACAATCAGAAAATGCCAAAGTTGAATTGAAAAATCCGCAAGGACGGGTCATTAAAAGCTTCGAAGCATTGATCATCAATCCGGATAAAGATGTTGACCTGGGAAGCCCGCTTGTTGCAAATGAAAAGTTGATTCAACTGCGCATTCAACATGGGGGTGACCAGGCAGCAAAGTCTTCCATTTTTAACTAATTCCAGAAGTCATGGCATTATTTGAAAAGTCTCAAAAAATCGTTGGACTCAATGAAGGAGGGTATCAAAAAGACCCACGAGATAAGGGAAATTGGTACAAAGGAAAATTGATTGGTACGAATTGGGGGATTTCAGCACCTGTTTTAGCTAAGTTCCTGGGGCGAACACCAACGGTTGAGGATATGAAAAAATTACCTCGATTAACTGCTGAACAAATTCTAAAGCTGAACTATTGGGAAGTGAACCATTTTGGGAAACTAGACAATCAATCAGTTGCAACCTTGCTATATGATGGTGCGGTGAACCACGGTGTTGGAGGTATGCGCTCATTAGCAGAAAAAGCACTAGTACGTTTAAATCATTCCGTGATAAAAGGAAAAGTGTTTGCAATTCAGGGAATCGAACTCTTAAACAAACTGAATCAAAAAGAATTGTTCAGCACACTCAAAGCAGTTCGTACGGAAAGATACAAAGCATCCGCACAGAAAGAGTACATCACTAGTTGGCTGAATCGTTTAAAACGCATTCAATACACTCCTGATAGTGGTTCTTCTAATGTCGTTTTAGGCGTACTTCTGTTCCTGTTAGGCTTCGGACTTTTTTTCATTGGATTATAAATTATTGATTGAGTTCCGGCAGTAGTCTGCCTTTTAATGATCGGGGCATTGAATCATTTTTTTGAGCGTGTCCCGATCTACTTAAAACCTAAATGAATGAAAACAAGTCGAATCATCTTGATTTCTGGGGTTGTTCTATTAAGTGCCGGAATTGCAATTGAGTTATACCGTAACTATATGGATTCGTTTAAAAAGCGTCTGATTCAAATTGCGAAAGAGGAAGCTGAAAAATGGAAATCGCTTACGGAAGTGTCAAAAAATGCAAGTGCTTTTTTGATAGCTTATTGGAAAGTTGTTGGGGTTCATTTCTCAGCGAAACAAATGCAAAGTTCTTCGGTTCATTCCAAATACCCCTGGTCAAGTGCCTTTATCTCATACCTATTTTCTAAAGCAGGAGCAAAAAATCAATTTCCCTACGCTCGATCACATAGTGGTTACTTCCAAAAAGCTAAAGCAAACCGCAATAAGAAAGATGCTGCCTTAATAGGTTTCCGAATTTCTGAGTATGCACCAAATGTTGGTGACTTAGTCGTCTATACGCGCGATAAAGGAAAGGGTTATGATACGAAGGGCTTTTTTGCGTCTCATGGGGAATTGGTTATTGAAACCGGAAAGAATTTCATTAAAACAGTTGGCGGGAATGTCAGCAACAAAGTAAAAATATCGACCTACAAAACAGACCAAAATGGAAAGCTTTTCGGAAACAGAGTTTCGTTTTTTATGGTCATCCAAAACAACATCAAGTAAAATCCTAAATCAGTCATCATGGAAGCTAAGCTTTTAGAGCTTGCCTTAAATAACCTGTTGGATCAATACCAAAAGCTTCAAAGTGAAGTAGCAGAATTACGTGAGGAATTACGAGGACTTAAAAATAACACCTCAATTCCCATTGTAGAATCAAAACCCCAGGAAGATGAACTTCTGGACTTGAAAGAAGTTCAGAATCTTCTGGGAATCTGTTACAATTCATTGAAGAAGCTAATCAGTAAAGGCAAGATAAAACCTATCCGCATCAATGAAAGACGCGTGCGTTTTTCCCGGATTTCAATATTGAATTACATACATTCAGAAACCACCAAATCATGAAAACAAACGAATCTTCAAAACTGAAAATCAATTATCAGCTGAAGAATGAAAAATCGACTAAGAAGCCTGTTATTGTCAACATCAATTTTGGGTATAAAGAATTGGATTTGTTGACAAGAAAGTATAAATACAAACCTGTCATTATGCCAACAGGCATCAAATTATTACCTACTGAATGGGACGCTGAAAACAAGATGCCATTGAATCTGGATGATCGAAACAGACTTTATGAGGTTAATACAATCATCAATCAGGTATATCAATATCTTTCTTTGAAAGGAAAGGTTTTCTACCAAGATTTTAAGGACGAATTAGAGGAGAAATTAAGGGGTAAAGAAAAAGTCGTTGAAGTCGAAAGAATCAAGATTTCAGATTTTATCAGGAATCATATTGACACGAGTGACCGACTTAAAAAGACTTCAAAAACACCATATAGAAATCTAGCAAACAAATTGGAGGAATTTGAAAAACAAATAGGTAAACCTGTTATGTCAAACAATATTGGCGAAGAATTGTTTCTTGAATTCATGGATTTTATACGTTCAAAAGTGAATAAGATCAATGCGGTGTGGGCTATGCAAAAAGTTTTTAAAGCGACACTTCACGAAATTTCAAGGTTCTATAAAATCAGTGTTTTTGAACCAGGAACCCAACTTTCTAATCGCGATAAAATACAGGCTGAAACGGCAGATGCAGTTTATCTAAATATGGAGCAAATTCAGCGGATTATTGATTATGACCCAGAAGAAGATCGACTGTATAATGTAAAGTATATATTTCTGATTCTTCTTTTCACGGGATGTCGTGAATCAGATGTATATAAGATTATTCCAGACAAAGAACATTCCGTAAAAGGTACTAGTTTCAAGTATGCACGTTATATAACCCAAAAAACTGAAACAGAGATTCTATGTCCAATTCTGAAACCTTTGCAGAAAATGTTTAATGAAAATAATGGAAAACCACCACGAAAAATTGCTCAACAAAAGTTGAACCTATACCTTAAGGAATTGGCTAAACGTTGTGAACTAGATGAGCAAGTATCAACATCTTATACAGATTCAACAGGAAAGAAAAAAATGGTGACTAAGAAGTTATATGAATTTGTTACCTCTCATACGGGGAGGAGATCATTTATTACAAATCTGATAAACTTTATACCACTTCCAACCCTGACAAAGATAACTGGTCACAAGCTTCAGGATAAGAGCATCATATTTGCTTATAACAAAATGACAATGCTTGAAAATGCAGTTATGTTTTTTAAACAAGTTGGAAGAGCAACGGAAGAGAATCCAGAATATTTCCCTTTTGAGTTAGTTTAGTAGTAAAAAAAAAGTATTAGTATTGACAAAATTATAAGATGAATTAATAACGATTTCCAAAGTATTTGAGTAAGAGAAAGAAAATAGTTGAGCTTCATTAAAATTGAAAATGTTTCAAAACCTATATCATTAACAAAAGAAAAATGGCACTATCACGAGAAATTAGAAGATTAGAAAATAATTGGAACAATGGACAATTTCCAAAACATCTTGAATATCTGGAACTAATTAATTTGAGAGGATGGAATGGACAGCGAGTTGAGTTTAAATTTCCAATTGTTGCAATAGTTGGAGAAAATGGAATGGGTAAAAGCACCATTATTCAAAGTGCAGCAGCACTATATAGACCTCCTAATGGAGATAATGGTCATTATGCTTCCGAATTCTTCCCCGATACAGCTTGGGAAGAGTTAGCTGGAATTGAAATAAGAGGTTCTGTTAAAGAAGGAGTAACTTCAAGAATCGTGTCGGTTAGGAAGCCGACTACAAGGTGGAGAGGGAATGAAACTAGAAGAGAACGAGCAGTAAGGTTTCTTGATTTAAAAAGAATTCTTCCGATTTACTCAAAGACAGGTTATTTAAAGTTAGCAAAACGACAGTATACTGAAGCGACGGTTGAAGCTTTTAACCAAACAAATTTGGATCGACTTTCTTCAATTGTTGGTAAGCAATATACTTTAGCCAAACAATCTACAACAAATGCTGATGCAAATAGAAAAGTTCCCGTTCTACAAACAGACGGGACTGAATATTCTGGATTTCATCAAGGTGCAGGTGAGACAACTATTACAGAACTTTTATCTCTTGATATTCCGAACAATAGCATTGTACTAATAGATGAAATAGAAACGTCACTTCATCCTAGAGCGCAACGAAGATTAATAAGAGATTTGGCAGAGATAAGTCGCTTAAAACACGTCCAGTTTATTGTCACTACGCATTCTCCATATATACTAGATGAATTACCAATCTATGCTCGGATACAAATATTAAAAGACTCAGGGACAAAACAGGTCGTACATGGTGTAAGTTCAGAATTTGCTCTTTCCAGAATGGATGAAGAGAATTACCCAGAAATTGATATTTATGTTGAAGATAATTCTGCAAAAATACTAGTACAAGAGATAATAGCAAAGGCTAGTCTACCATTGTTATCACGAGTTCAGATAATACCTTATGGTGCAGCAAACGTTGGTAAATCCTTAGGGCTGATGAATCATCAAGGTAGATTTCCTAAGCCAACATTAGTATTGTTGGATGGAGATCAAGATGCTTCAGATGGTTGTTTGATTCTTCCTGGTGGTGATGCTCCTGAAAGAGTTATATATGAAGGTTTAAATAGCATTGGATTTCCCAATGTTGCATCAATTATTGCAAGGTCTCATTCTGAGTTGGTCAATCATTGTCAAACAGCAATGACTTTACCAGATCATCATGATTGGAATAAATCAGTAGCAGACAATATTATTTGTGGAGGGAATGAATTATGGAGAGCTCTTGGTAGAAGTTGGGTTGAAGAAGTTTATAAACCTGATGCCACAAATTTTATAGTAATTGCGCTTAATGATAAACTTAGCTAAAGTCTAATTAGGGTCAAGAGTCATGATTGATCTAGAGACTAAATTTTGAGTCTTTGTTCTTGTCTTTTTTTCGGTAAGAATCTCGGTAAGAATTTTATTGAATTGCATTAGTTTTCATTTAGGCTCATTAGATTGGCTTTGATACTGAATTTTTGTTAGACATTGTGTTTGTTGGAGGTTTGGGGGATTTAATGAAATTAATTTGTACTTAGTTCGCTTCCCGTCCAGACCGCAACTGTTAAAAGTGAAAAAATAGCTTATATGGCTGTAAGCTTAGAAACCCTCAAGATGTATCAATGTCTTGAGGGTTTTGTTTTTTATATAATTTGAAAGACTAAACACTATTTCTATCTATGAATAAATTTCGACTGTTTGGATTTGAGTTTGATTCCAGGGAAGTGACAATCTTTATTGTCATAGGAATATTATTGATCTTAGGTCCTAAGATTTTTACCTTGGTATTAGGTTATAATGATTTTATAGAAATTGGTGAAATCGGAGATACTTTTGGAGGATTAACATCACCGTTTCTTAGTTATTTTGGATCAATTCTGGTATTTCTTGCCTTGAAAGCTCAAATTGATGCAAATAACAAAATTGCACAGCAATTCGAAGAACAAAATACAGATCAGTTATTTTTTAGAGTATTTGAAAATTTTAAGGAACTGAGAAATAAAGCCACATACACTACGATGAAGACACCTGGTGATGATAAAAAAAAAGGTTCTGAAGCGTTTAAGTGGTTAGGAATGGACTTTAAATATTATTTGGATAATATATATCTATTGGAATATTCCTTTTATATCATTGAAAATCATTTCGAAATGCTTGATAAGCGGTTGATTTCATCTATTGCCAATGGTGTAGATCCACTTATTTATGGTACATCCTTTGATTCTGAAGAATTTATTGAAAAGTTGAATAATATACCCGGTAATGAAAAAGGAAATTATATTTTGACTCAATATTCTAGTTATAGAAATGTGAAAAAGAATCCTTTTTCGACTGTTAAAGAAATTAGAGGTGTGTATATAGAAAATTCATTTTTCGAGAGCTTAATTAAAATTGGTCAAGTGTATTTTTATGACTTTGATTTTAATATGCGAACTAAAGTTTATGAACTTGCAATTCTATGGTATAAGAAAGCACAAAAGGAAAGTCTTGATGGTTTCTTAAATGCCTTTGAGCATTTATTTCTGATCATACGAAATAGTAAAAACAAAAAAATATATTCTGAATACTTGTATTATAATATAGGTGAATCTGAGAAGTTTATTCTCTTTCTTATGCTGAATTTTGAAGGTTTGAATGAAGACTTTAAGAAAGATTTAAAAGTGTTTTTTCATCAGTTTGATATTACGTTTTCAAACAAATATTTTTTTAATAATCCTAAGGAGGAAATAGTTAAATCAGAAGTGAACAATCTGCTTAATCTTTAATGATTAAGAAAATTTTGTAGTTTTATTTGGTAAGATTTTATCTGGATAATATTAAACTCTGTTCAACATCTTGCTAAAGCACCTCTACAAATTTGCTCTTCTCACCAATTCGTTGTAAGTTGTACTAGAGATTGTGATGCTATGAAAAGGAGCAATGTGATGTGGAGTTCATTGATTATGTGTTTGTATGCCTGCTATTCCAGTCCTCCTCCCGGAACGACTTCGAACGACAGGGAGTTTATTCCTTTCAAATCAGATACGGTGATGCAATTCGATCAACTGGACGTGTACCTCGGGCAGGAAAAACTCGGCAAAATCATTGTCGATTCGCTGGGGAAATACTACCTCGACGTTACGAATCTCAAACAGACAAAAGAGTATATCCGGCAATACGGCTGCGTTGGAAAGCTGGACGGAAAGAATATTGTTCAGTTATATGACGACCGGGAATCCGTGCTTCCTACCAAGCCGGAAAAGAAGGATTACTACTTTGCACGGAGTTTATACCGGAATGAAAAAATGAACCGGCATCATCCGTATTCGAGGTACAATATCTTGCTTGATTCCTTGAAAATTACCGATAAGGATTCAATTCGTTGGTGGATTAAACAACAAACAGACAGTTTGGCAGGGAAATAAGTTGTTGTCCCAAATCAATCCCGCATAACAACAACTTTCTGATTAAACGTTCTCGTTGGAGTACTGATCCGGATCATATACACTCCGTTCGGCATTTCATCAAAATGAATTTGTTTACTGGCAAGATCAACCGGGATATTTCCCACCACTTTTCCTTCCGGATTCATCACACTTATTCCGTTGAGTGTTTCTTCCGTGAGAACCGTTACAAGACCTTTCGTCGGATTCGGGTAAATCTCGGGGGTAATTTCCGCTTTTTGACAGCCTTCCAGGTAAACCATGTCGTGAACGGTTGTTGTCAGGCTATTGTCCGTTTGCGATAAACGATAATAATAGGCATTTCTGACAGGAACAGTGGAATTTGTCCAGGAATAATTGGTTTGCATGGAAGAAGTCCCGACTGCATCGACAGTTGTAATCGTTTCCCAGTTAAATGCATCCAAACTGCGTTCGATCGTAAAAAAATCATTATTGAACTCACTGGCTGTGCTCCAGCGAAGAACCACCTGTTCGTTTTCGCATAAAGCCGTAAACGATGTTACCTCTATGGGTAAAGGATTCATTGGAGTAGTAGAAGCCAGTGTGAACGGGCTGAAAGCAGTTACCGGGGCAGAAGTAATGATTGTTCCGGCAGTTGTTGTTCCGCTTGTTCCGCCGTTTCCTTTATCCGTCCATTGCGTCCCGTCCCAGCGTGCTACACGCAGATCGCCGGTAAGTGTGATTCCACAGCTGCGCGGGGTGTCCCAGCTAAGCGTTACGGATACATTCGAAGAACCTGTTGTGCGATCCAGCATCCAATATTCACACTCCGAGATGTGATGAAGTATTGGTTCGAGACTCCAGGTAATGTAAGGAACCGTATTGGGTGATGCCTGGAAATATTCAGCAGTGAATTGGTCGGTGACAACAGCAGGTGCTGAAATAGCAATAGGTGCATACGCCACGTTTTTCCCCATTGGGAATGTAAAAGCCGAATTTCCTGTTTTTACAGCTGGTCCGGAAACAAAACTGTTATTGCTTGCTCCGCTGGCAGCAGCAGTAGATGTGAAAGTCAGAATGTTTGCTGTCGTTGTATTGAGATATCCGTCCGTAAAAGTCAGGGTTCCGCGAACGTTCAGTGCTTGTGCTAGTGTAACACCGTTTGTACTGCTGTTATTCAATCGGAGATTCTTCAAGGTCGTTACAGAGCTGCCACCGAAGGTTTGCAGGTTGGTTCCGGCCAGTGTAATCAGTGTTGCCGAATCATCAATAGTTCCGTTATTGGTGACGTCGCCGTAAATGGTCACATTTGCTCCTGTGAACGTCCGGATATTCCCCGAATTGGTTAATTGTGCGTCAATTTTCCAGGAACAAGCGAAAACTGAGAAAGTAATGAGGATAAACGTTTTCATACTATTCCGGTTTTATTCCATGGTAAGGTTCAGGGTTTGGATCGTCAGTGTTGTTATTGCCGACTGATTTTCTACCCATACTTCCACATAATCATTGGGAGCTAGTGTTGCCCAGCAGGAAAGGGTCAAAGATACCTGGTCGGTACTGTTTACTACTTTCACATCCTGGCGGGATTCGGGAATGACTACTCCGTTTTTTGCGATGTAAAATGAAAAATAGCGGTTTGAATTCGGCTGAGTAATACTCATAGAGCTTGAAATCATGAATGCGCGGGTTTTGCTTCCAACATAAGTAAGCCGGTTATTGGTAGGGTGTGTTACCCGGTATAGGTTGGATGAAGCGGTTGTTCCCAATGCTTTTACCGGCGTGGCGGCACTGGCAAAAGTGGTTGCAACAGGAACGGTGATATACATGTTTCCTCCCGCAACTCCGTCTTTTTGTGTATTTAGACCGGTTGCTTCCACTTCCCAGGCATTGGTGAATGTCCCGGTTACATACGTTCCCGTACCGATAAACATGATCACTTTCGCAGATCCGGCATTCAAACTCGTGATTCCGCTGATGTGAAGTGCAGTTGCCGAGTTTACGGAAGTAGTGAGACGGTCACCGCCCAAAAGCTGAATCACATTAAACGTACCGATAAACCGTTCGTAAATGTTGGAATTGGACGCATCCCAAAGCATATTGTTCAAGACTACGTTGTTGTCATTTTGAAGCGTGATCCCGTTCGTATTGGAGAAGTAAGCTACGGTTGAAAAGAAAACCGTTCCGCCCACTCCGGTAATTGTTCCTACGCTGTTACATCCAATGATGAAGCAATTCTGTACCAACATGTTTTGGGCAGTGGAAAGCGCATCAATATTGAAAATACTTCCCGAAGCCGCAGTCAGGGTCAGATAACGGAGACTTCCCGTTTTGTTTCCGGTAAATAATGAGCCGGCTCCGGTATAAATGAGTTTGTCGTTGGAGGAATCATCGCCTTTTACGGTACAGTTATTCAGGTTGATCGGTGTAGAAAGCGTTATCGTTCCGTTGATTTCGTATTCAATCCCGCTGACCAACGTAATGACACCGGCTACCGGAGCGGGAAGATCCGCAGCGGATTTTACAAGTACGTAATTGTCCCGTCCTATTCGGAGCATGACCCATCTGGAAGAATTCCAGTAGTAGTATCCGTCGGGAAGTGTTCCCCCGTCACTGTAAACCAACGTTCCTTCAGCAACTGTAGCGGTCATCGGTGCAGTGCTTGTATAGCTGTTCAACGCAACTCTGGGAGGTAGAAAACCTTTGTTGGTGCTTTCCAGTTCCAGCATGGAATTGGCATTGATGGTATTCGGATTATCCCCGATTTTTACTTGTGCCGTTAATTGGGTAATGCTGCTTACAGCAGCGATAATCAAAAGAAATAGTTTTTTCATAACTCGGATATTTGATAACGCAATGTGGTAAAAGTTACCAGGCTTACGCACGTGAGTTATGAAGTGATAGTAAACTTTGGTGAAGGTACAAAAGTGATTATTAAAATCCAAAAAATGTTGCGGAGCATCCTTTGTAAAATGAATGGATTAGGATTGACTGGCATTTTGCTCCCGCAGAAGAATATGCAATGCGTATGAAGACGAAAGATAGTTCAGCCTGAAAGGTGAATGTCATCTTGAGGTACCGCTGATGTTCGCAGAAGAATCCGTCAATTGATGAATAAAGACGAAGATATTTGTCAACAGATGAATTTTCAGGTACTGCAAATTAACTCAGGGCTCCAGGTTCGACTGAGCTTACTCCGATACCGATGACTATCAGTATTACGTAATCTGCCGCAACCTGGTTGAGGTGGTTGACCGGGAAGTAATTGGCTGTTAAATGAAAGTTGTTTATATTGGCTTTTAAATAACCATTTAATGAAATCGAATAAGATTAAAATGACCTGTTCCTTTACCAGGTAATGTCTCATTTGTTCTATGTAAATCAGAATGTACAGGAGTGACCGGAAAGAAATAACGATTTGGTAAAGAGGTGATCGAAGCTGTCTTGGAATGAATCGATACAAATTCTGAGACATGATTTCATCCTGGAAGAAAGATGCTCAAGCGGTGATTTTCGGTTTTTCGAGCCGGACTGATCGCTATAAACCAGGAATGGAATTAAAAACGTTACTAAGAGAAGCGGATGGAAAAAAGCAAGGAAATTAGGAGTGTGTTTAAAGGGATAATAACTGTTTTTGGGGTAATGCTTTTGGAGACAATGATGCATTTTATCATCTTGTTACTGATAAAGGGCATTCACTATCATGCATGGGATAAATTGTTTACATATTATGAAAATACAGGCACCACCCCGTTTGAAGATTTCATCTACGATGCATTTTCAATTTTAGGATTACGGCTAATTTTTGGTGAGTTCATTTTTCGAATATTAGTGCAATTAATAGAAATTCATATAGCGTTAAAATCAGTAATTTTTCTCCTGATTTCGCTTTTTTATACGTTATGCTTTGGAACCTTGTTTTTTGGAACGGATTTTTCATGGAGAGATTTCTTTTCCCTTTCTTTTGGTTGGTATTTTCATTTACTCCTTTCAGTTTTTATTGTCGGTATAATGAGATGGGCTTTTGCTAAAGTTAGAAGATAAATAATCGACTTTCAATCGGTATAAATGAGAGTGAAAGACTTGTTTCAATGGTATCATGTTGAATTTAAAAAGGTTACTAAATGAAAAATTTAATTTGGATTCAGAATTGGTTTGAATCAAATTGTGATGGCGATTGGGAACATGAGCATCAAATTAAAATAATAACTGTAGATAATCCAGGATGGAATGTAGTCATTCAATTTGAGAATTCAACAATGAGTATAGAAGACTCTGAGTGGGTTTTAGTTGATAATGGAGATTCGGATTGGTATGGATGGAAAGTAACTGATGGGGTTTTTGAAGCGTCGGGAGATGTAAAGAAGTTAGATTTTCTTTTTTCCATTTTTAAGAAAATGATAGAAGTTAACGGGTAGTTGACAATTACATTTACAATTCGATCATGGAAATAAAACAGCAACTATTAATGAACGAATACCACAATGAATGATAGAATCGAAGAATGAGAATAAAAAGATGCTGGTTTTTATACTGATTGTTTTAGCATGTTTTGGATATGGTTTGTGGAAAGAAATCGCCTTTATGCATTCAAGTCAAACTTGTGGGAGAATAACAGAAAAAATTAGAGCTGCAAGAGGACATTGTTATTTTAAATATTCATTTAAGGTTAATGATAGAAGTTATGAAAATGACATTTCTTGTATGGAAATTAAAAATGAATTTAGTTTGGATAGTTTGAAGAAAATTCAATGTGTAAAAATTGAGTATTCGCTTTTTAATGAAGCTACCAATAGAATTGTTGATGAGCGAATTTTGAAATAGAAGCGATGAGAAAGTTCCTGTTAATTAACCGAAGAGCCAATAATCTGGTCTTTGTAGCTCTTATAATCATGCTCATTGGACTTACATTTTACAAAGTAGCTTATATAAAATCTGTTTTTGTTTGCGGTAAAATAATTGGCACATCAAAAATGAGAGGAGTGAGTTATTCGAATTATTCGTTCACAGTTAATGGGAAAAAATATTTTGATTCAGTCGCCAATCATGATTTAAAGAGAGAATTGATCATGGATAGTTTAAAAAAGATTCAATGTGTTCAAATCGAGTATTCCTTCATTTCACCTGCCATCAATAGATTTTCGGATAAGCGATTCCTGGTGAAAGAATGAAAGACTTAAGGATCTTTAATAAAGATAAAATAGCTAATTACTTAATTATTATAATGGTACTTATAGTATTAATTGCCTATATAAGACATTGGTATTTTAATAAACAATTGAACGGTAAAACGATGGAAACTGTCGCTATTGTTTCTGATATTAATTCCGGTAGAGGAGTCCGGCAAACAGCAGCAGGAGAATCTTTTATTGGAACATGGGATGCAATTAATCTAACATGGAATTCGTTTTCATTGGTACAATCATCCAGTGAAATGTTGGAAGAAGGGAAAAATAATGCAATACAAGGGAATTAGGTTATGAATAAAGAAATTATAAAAAGCGGATATAATAATCACTTTCAAGCATTGTTAATGTATATTTTATTCATTGGAATAGTGATATCACTTTTTAATTCAAAACATTATTTTTGGAGTTCATTGATTTTACTTTTAATACTTTACATTTCATGGATAAGTCTTAAAAGAATTTATTTTTTCGAAAATTATCTAATTGAAAAAAGATTTTTTTGGAAAAAGCAGTATCAATATGAAGATTTTGAAATTCTTTTTATTGCTAGTTCAAGATTTTCTGTACCTAATCTAGCATTACAATTTAAAAATAGTAAAAAAAGTGTGAAGTTTAATTTCGGTAGACTGGAGAATTTATCTCGAATACTAATTTTGGTAGAAAGAAAGAAGATTAAAATTTTAGACCCTTCAGATTATTTGAAACTAAAGAATATAAAGCGTTAGTGGACTGTACAAAATGTTTCAGATGTGTAGATAAGTGTGCTTTTAGCTGACCAAAACCAAATCAATAAAATAACTTGAAAACTGAAATTATCTTAAAGAAAATCGAAACAATGATAAGAATTAAGTACAAGAGTTTTCAAGTAGAATTTGGTTCGAACAATGAGATTTACAATTTTGTTAATTCACTGTTTTTGGGAAATAGCTTTGACTATTCGGAACTCATTGATAAGGCGCTGAAAATTCATCAAAAAGTAAATGAATTGTTGTTAATGGAATCCTCACGGTTGAGTAAAAGCTTGGTACAAACCAAAGTTGAATACAATGGATCAATGATCGAATTGGATCGAATGAATGAGAATCATAGAGAAGCCTTTTTCTTGATTAAGCTAGTGGAATTACTAAATAAATGTGTTGAGGAAGAAGGAAGTGTATTTGTTGAAAGAGACTAAAATGTGGGATGGGTTATTAACTGAATCAAGAAGTGAAAATGTAATACTTTGCTGTTCAGTTGATAATTTTGAATGGTAGAATGAGATTTTATGTTCATTCACTTTTAATTGAATCTTGACATATGGAAATTTTCACAGTTTTTTCTTCGGATAATGTTTTGATAACTCATTTGATTGATCATTTTTTGAAGGATGAGCGGATTTACTTTTCAAGTAAAGATGACGATACCATCTATTTGGAAAGCTCTGATTCAGCAAGGTTTTATGTTCACTTTGAAAATGATTTTGATCAGGAAATGAAAGTCAATTTTGACCCGGAAGAGGAGAAGATGACCCGGATTTTCTTTAAAAACAAGGAAGTTTTTATGCTTGATATTTCCTACAACGATTCCGCTTTTTTGTATGAATTGCTGTCGGGTTTTTGTAAGGAGAGAGATTTGAATTCTATTGAAAATGGAGCTCCAGTTTTGTTTCATGATCCCTTTCAAGGTTTTGTAATCATAAATGGAATCGGTAGCACGCTAAAAAGTAATGAATAGCGGTCATGGGAAGATTTATACTACCTGATAGTAATCTTCCGGGCTGATTCAGAAATTAAGATGTTGAATGCCAGAATTCGCCATTCGCAATTAAATCCCCTATCTTTGGCACAACTTTTAGTGTTTCAATCACAAAACGAAAACCTGGAATTTCATGCGCAATTTGTTCCTTCTGATTATTCTTTTTATAACATTGATTCATTCTTCTTTTGCCCAGGAAGCAGAAAAACTGAAGAAGTACCAATCACCGCTTTCCAAACGCACTTACTCGAAAGGAGATACGGTGTTGGTCGGAGAAACGGCTAAAAATGTATTCAGCGCGAAGAAAAAATATGCAGCCATTTTTATCAAAGACAAGAAAAACGTTTGCGGATACAAAGAACTGGATTCTGTGATCGCCGGAACACCATGTGTAATTAAGAACATCTTGTCGTTCCAGGAACATTGTACGTTTGAGTTCAAAAATGCGGTGGTATTTGAGTTGCAAGGACCGAATAATTTAACCTTGTTCATGCCGATTGATAAGGCGTTACTGGGAAAAGAAGTCATTGTTTTTACGAATCCGACGAAGAATAACCGAATGGAAGTACTCGACGAACGAACCGTTTTCTTGCTGAATCTTGAACAAACAAAAGGAAGCTCAGCCGATAATGCCCTGAAATATTGCAAAATCGTTGATCCCGCAAAAGGAAAAGCATACGAACAAAATTTGAATCAGTTCGAGAAGGAAAAGAAAGAATGGATTCAAAAGCTTGATGCAGCGCGAAAAGTAACGCAGTTGAAAGACACTTTCCTGATTACGCTTCCGGCCTTTTTGAGTAAATATGCCTTCGATAAAGGCGAGTTCCAGATCGTAGACAATCCGACGGTTTACGGGGCCAAAGCCTTGAAATATTCCGGAGATAACAAAGTGTTGTTCGACAACTACAAAAGTTTCACCACACTCAAATCACCGAAAGAAAATGCCGATTTTTTCCAGAATGTGAATACTGCGGATTACAACGGAAACCGGAAAGCATATGCACAGATCAAAGCCATTTGTACTTCCATTACCAAAGAACCGGTTCCGGGTGGCGCAACGGCGGATAATCCGGGGAACAACATTTTTCATTTCACAATCCTGGAAATTTCAATGGTAGATTCGGAAAACCAGAATTACAACTTTATCGGGTCGAAAAAATTGAAATAGATTCGGATATTCTGAAATTCCCCCGATTTTACTATCTGGACCTAACCCATAATTTTTTACACAATTGTAAAAACACGAGCGTCAAAAAAAAGACCTGAAAACCACACCTTGGCAGTACTTCATGGATAGAGTATAGATCAAGTACGGATGAAGTATGGATGAAGCATAGATACAGTATGGAAATGTTATAGATTTAACATGGGATTTCAGCCTGTTTTACTTCATTTTCGAGTCTAAACAGCGAAATTTCTGTCTCAAAATCGGGTCTCGATCCTCAACTTCTTCAACCCGCTCATCTTCTCAGATATGTGAAATGATTAAAAAACCAAATTCGCAATCAAAAAAAGGGAGGGTGCTTTTCGTAAAAAGAATTTCCACTTCAATCACGAATCAAAAACCGCGGAGAGCAATCCCAATTACACGACCATGAAATTGAAAGAAACAGTTAAAATCGTTAGCCGTCCTACGTATTGATCATATGAAAACAAAAGGCTTCCGTTTCGGTTACTTATGCCGAAAAGTGCTTTGCATTTGGGATCCTGATCCCTCCTTTTCGCACAGAAGTCCGAAAGGGAAGCCTGCTCGAACGGCGTAATTGGGATAAAGGCAGTTTTGCCTACTTTTTCTGCCTCAGCAAAAAGTAGGGGAAATTGAGAAGCGGAATGTGCTGTAGAAAGGCTGTGTGGATTGTAACCGGACAACAATGATTGAGAATCAATTGTTCGAATACCAGATTTCTACAAAATTCAAGGTATCAAGGCAATCTCTTATTCCGTGTCAACTGCCGGATCAACGGAAGAACCACCACCATCAGGATCGGCATCATCAAAATAAAAGTCGGATCGTCATCCGAAGAAACCTCTTCCGTTTCCGTACTCATGTTTTGAAAGATCACCCCGAAAAGAATGAGCAGCTCAATACAGAATATCACTGCCGATGTCAGCACAATTCCCATATTCGCATTCAGCAAATAAGCGAAAGGCGGGTAGATGAAGTAAAGGCTAATGATCAGAACCATGAGTAAAAACAAGGAACAGAAAAACCAGAGATAATATTCCCAATCGTTTTCCGGAATATCACCGTGAACGATTTTCCGGATGGAGCTTTTCGTGAATTTTTCGATAGGCTCTGAATAGGGGAGTGTATCTTCCGGACTGTATCTCGCCAAATAATAATGAGCTTTCATCCAGCTAAATAAGCCGATATCATCAAAATCGTCCTGGGTAAATTGCTTGGCAACCACGTAATAATCGTATTCCACATTGATCGGATCCAGGAGAATGACATCATTTGCCTGGATGCATAAACTATAGAGAAAATCCTCTCCAAGTACCGATGCGTTGTCCGGTTCCTGGAAAAACACCTTGATCTTCAGGTTGGAAATAGCTTTATCTTCCGCAGCATCCAAAACCATTCGAACAGACTTGATAAATTGCGCCATGGCTCTTTTCTCCTTGAAATTGAAATCAGGGAAATAGAGGTTAATGGCGTTGATTCGTTCTTCATTCGCCTGGATTTCCGTAATCATGTAAAAAATAGCCCGGGTAATGGCTTCCTGGTTATTCAGGAAGCGATTGGTCCTGTTGACCCCTGTGAAAAGGAAAAGCAGTGCCCGTTCGGAATTGGTAGAATCGGGGAAATTATCCGATTTGGTGATGGGAGTTTTAAACCAGAAAACAGAATCTCCGTCGAGACTGGTTTTGGTCAACGTATATTTGGTGAGAACGATATTTTGTGCCAGGCCTTTCGAAAAGCGATGATTTCCGAAGAAATTGAAGTAAAGCTCTTTTCCCGAAACCCGCCCCAGCTGACGCAAAATACTATCCAGCATTTGTTGATTTTTGACCAGTTCATTCAGCGTAATTTTCCCCTCGTAATACTTTTTCAGGAAAGCATCGGCATTGGAAATGTACACCGTGTCGTGAACATAAATCGTGTCGAAATAAGGTTCGAAAAAGTAAGGTTCTTCCAAAGCCGGAACATCCCAGGGAGCAATGTAAGTATTGCCGCGCTGAGTTTGCCCGGAAGCAGAAGCCGCCAGCATTAAAAAGAGCACGATGGATATAAGCTGTTTCATAAATTTCAATTGACCAGTTTTCCTTCTTTTTCCAATTCTTTCCGGATCGTGTTTTTAAGCAGATCCAAACTTAGTTTGGGAGTTGCCTGCGGGTCGAATAATTGCAGTGCACAGGATTGAACAACATTCAGCATACTTCCTCCCGAAAGTTTGATCATAGCGGCTTCCTGCAACAATTCGTCGGATTCGTCATTTAACCATTCCTTCGGAATTAGGCGCTGCCACAGTTCATAACGCAACTGCTGGTTCGGAACCGGGAAGTACAAAATGGATTGGAAGCGCCGGAAGAAAGCTTCGTCCAGGTTATCTTTGATGTTTGTGGCTAAAATCACCATTCCCGGGAAATCTTCGATGCGTTGCAGCAGATAGGCAACTTCCTGGTTGGCATGGCGGTCATTCGAATCGGAAGTTTCTGTCCGCTTTCCGAACAAGGCATCCGCTTCATCGAAAAACAGGATCCAATTCTGGTGCTCAGCACGGTCGAAAATCTTCGCCAGGTTCTTTTCCGTTTCACCGATGTATTTGGAAACTACCATCGACAAATCGATCCGGTAAACATCCATTCCGTGCTGTTTTCCAAGCAGGGAAGCCGTTAATGTTTTTCCTGTTCCGGGCGGACCGTGAAACAAACAACGGTAACCGCGTTTCAGGAATTTATCGAGATTCCACTGCTCATTAATCGTTTGTCCGTGTTCCAGCCATTGCGTGATTTGCTCGATTTCCTCCGTAAGGTTGTAGGGAAGTACCAAATCTTCCCAGTTCAGTTTGGTTTCCATTCTCCGGGCCGGGAAATCACTGCTGTAGTCCGGTCGGTAAGATCCGTCGTGGAAAATTTTTGCTAAGAACTCATCCGAAATACACAATTTTCCGCTTAAAAAAGGTTCGCCGATTCCCTGGCCTTCCAAACGCAGGATATTTTCTTTGTAGTACCAATGTTCCTGCCCGAATAGATTCACCACCGTTTTGCGTTTTTCCTCCGAGTTGAGTGCCAGTAGAAAAACAGCTGTTTCACCGGTAGGCAAAAATCCGTTATGCGAAGTTCCTTTCCAACCTCCGAATTCGGTATAAGGCCGATCCAGGTTCTTGTTCAGAATGAAAAACAAATCCAGGCTCTGCGGACTCACGTGGGGCATCAAGGCCAATAATAAAACCACCTGTTCCTCCCAAGACAATTCCTTTCCGGTCCAGGAAGCCAGTTCACTGTCCGCCGGAAACGGAATTTCCTCCAATGACGGATACTCGCTTTCCTGCCCAAAATAGAGCGCAAACGCGGTGTGAAGGAGTGTTTGGAAGTATTGAATGGAGTTTTTCATGAGCTATTACTATTTATACAGGGTCTTGGTTCGTTCCCAGAATTCCCCAATTACGGGCATTTGCAAGACTAATCGCATTTGCATCGTTTCTTTGATTGACGAGAGTCGCTCCCATGTCTATTGTTGCTCCGGCACCATTCCCATTAATGTTGTAAATATTACGGGCAGGAATGTTTACAACCTGAACTTGATTGTTACCGTTCACATTATTAGGAACTTGGGCATTTACGGCATGTCCCATATACATCCGGGCTCCATTGTATTGATGCTTGGGATAGGTATTGCCAATAGCACTGTTAGTGGCTTGATCAATGACTTGCGCATTTCTATAGCAATTCATTCCTCCGAAACTGGCAGGGTAAATATGATCAACAGCTGCAATATCACTATATTCTCGGACCAGTGAATTACCGGTTTGATCATCTGTTTGATTTGCTGCAATCGTATTACCAGCGTTGTTTTCATTCTGATCTAGGATTGCAGTTCGTTGGTTATTTGCAAATGCATTTCCAATAGTGGCAATGTTATCTCCAAGCCCTTGATATGGCCCATCTGCTGCAGGAATGTAACCACCCATTCGTTGAACAGTTTTGGTTTGTATAGGTGCCTGATTCAGATTTTGAGGATTTGTTTCCGCGATCCCGGAGTGAAGAGCTTTCGCACCCATCACATCCGCTTCTTTTTCCAAACCCGCATTGTCATTTACCGGAACAGTTCCTTTTAGCTGCATGGTTGGTTTCACGCGTCCCTGTTTCTGCTGTGCCACATGCCAGGCTTCGTGCGGCAGGTGTTTTTCCTGGCCCGGTGCTACGTGAATATCCGTTCCCTGTGCATACGCATGTGCCTGAAATTCCGCCGGTTTGGAAGAACCATAATGTACTTTCACATCATCCATGGAAAGCCCGGAAAGATTCTCCACTCCTGATTTTAAATCGTCAGGCAAACCGGTTTTATTCTCCTTACGCTGCATTGGTTCTTCTTCTTCAGCCTGAAGCTGTGTAGTTCCTCTTTTGTAAGCCTGAAGAATGGTTTCCGGAGAAGCTTGTTTTGCAGCTTCGGATTTGTAGGCTTTTGAAGAATCGCTATGTGAGGCATTTGTTTTCATGGCTCGAAATAGTATAAATCAGTCGTTACTTTTTATTGTATTTGATGTCCCAGGAATTGGAAGTATAGGACAGATTCGTGATTCGGCCGCTTTTATCGCGCAAACCGTCCCAATCATTATCCAGGTCACCAACTCTGCTGATAGGGCGGTATGCCCTGTCTTTTTTGACAGCATTGGCATTCGTCATATCTGCTTTCACAAGATCCAGTTCATCTTCATTGGCAACATCCATGTCTTTTGGCGATCCCATATCGGAATAAATCGTTCCGTCTACTGTATTTCCGAATTTTTTATTCTTTTTCGGGTCCCATTGCTGAATGCTGTAGTCGAAGGTGCTGGTGTCTCCGATAGAAGCGTCGACACGGTAATACACACCTTGTTGCTCGTCCCAAAGCGTATTTTTCACATAGTTCTCGGCTGTGCGTAAATGAACGGCATTTGCGGCTTTGGTAATCGGAAACAGGTTTACATTCAAGGCTTTTCCACCGACATTATCATTGAGCAAATGTCCTTTTACAGCGTCAGTCGCTTTGATGCCGTGATGCGATTTGATCCACCACATCATTTCATCCTGGTCCTTGTTCACACCGGCACTTTCTCCCTGTAATTTGTCGTCCGGATCAAGATAAGCTTCCATTTTTTTTCCTACGATGGTCGAGTATTTCTGATTCTTTCCCCAAGCCAGGTTTTGACCGGTGTTGGTGACTTTACTCTTCATCTGAACAGGTTTTAGCTGCATTGCTTTATCTCCCATCATGTCGGCTTCCTTTTCTAGGCCTGCATCGTCATTTACCGGAACAGTTTCTTTTAGCTGCATGGTTGGTTTCACACGCCCCTGTTTCTGCTGCGCCACATGCCAGGCTTCGTGCGGCAGGTGTTTTTCCTGTCCGGGAGCCACATGAATATCTGTGCCCTGTGCATACGCATGCGCCTGCAATTCTGCCGGTTTGGAAGAACCATAATGTACTTTCACATCATCCATGGCAAGCCCGGAAAGACTTTCCACGCCTGATTTCAGATTATCGGGCAAACCCGTTTTATTCTCCTTGCGTTGGGCAGGCTCTTCATCTTCTTCGCTCAAGCCTTCCAATTGCGCAGTTTCAAACTTTCCCTGAACCGCTTCTTCTTCGGGAGTAGCCTGAAGTTGAGCAGTTCCTTTTTTGTATGCCTGAAGAATAGATCCTTCATGCGCCTGGTTCTTCGCTTTCGATTGAACAGCACCCTGCTGCTGTCCACCGTTTGTTTTCACTTGACTTGCTTTCATAGGCCTTATTTTTTACTTCTTAATTGAAACTTTTACCTTTTCAATTTTGAATTTTGAATTTTCAATTTTCAATTTTCAATTCTCTTTATCTCCACTTCACCTGTATCGCTTTCTTCATCCAGCTGAATTTAACTGTCCGGAAATTCCAGGGAACATAATCCAGCAGCATGTCAAAACCTTTCGATTCAACCGTCAGTAAGTGCATATCTTCCTGTTCTTCCAGTCTTCCTTCCCGACACAAAAATCCACCGCGTAAACCGTCAATCGTTGTTTCTCCCAAACGTCCCCAGTTTTGCATCACGCCTTCCAACATACCGTCGACGGTGTTTTTTTCATCATCCGTGAGGTTGGGTTTTCTCGGAATCGGAATGCCGGTCTTGAAATTGACCAGGATCTTATTCAATTGCATTTGGTATTCAGGAAACTCCCGTTCCCCGAAAACGGCATACTGCATCAGGAAAATTCCCTTGATCTGCGCCTTCCGGTTCTTAAACTTTCCGTTCTCAGTCAGTTCCATCATGGAAAATAAGCGCGGCAGAAAAGGGGAGAGCAGCACCAAACCTGAATTATCGATAAAAGAGATGTTGGTCAAATCCTCTTCCATTTCCTCGGTTTCAGCGTCGTCTTCTTCCGGATCTTCTTCCTCTTCGTCTTCTTTCGCCGCTTTCAAACTTTCGGAATCTTCTCCTTTCAGTTCTTTTTGTAATTGCAGCAGCAAAGGTTCCTGTTCGTTGAGCAAGATGAATTCTTGGATGAAAACAGTGCGTTGTTTTTGATTCAATTCCCGTCGGATCAAAGTCCATAATTCGAGTAATAATTCCTTTTGATTGCGATGTCCTGCCTTTTTTGAAAAGCTGAAAATCAATTGAATCATCGTTTGCTCATTGATGGATATATTCCATTTCCGGTTGATAAAATCCGTCATTTTTTTGACGAGATCCAATACCGGCACCAAAAACTTCATCCATTCCAGGTTCAGCGAAAGCGCATGAATGATCGGCATGTTTTGCTCATTTTCAGTGAAATAATGCAGCAATCGCTTCTTGTTTTCCACCAGGGTTTTCGAATAAGCAAGGTCTTCTTCCTGCTTGTTTAAAGCATTACCCGATTCGATTTTCTGTTTGATCGAAGCCAGGATCTTAAACAAGTTGAACGGGATGGAAAAGTTGGAGTGTTTGAAATCGAGGTAAAAATAATCGATCAATTGCTTGAGGGATAAATTGTAATGTGCTCCCGTTTTCTCCAAGACCCGCTGCACAATGGATTCCTGGTTGAATACCTGGTTTTTTGTTTCTTCGAGGACATCAAACAAAAAAGACCATTTCAAGCGCTGAATGGAACTCAGGATTTGTCCTTCTACTTTGGAACCGTTTCCGGAATGATGCAATAATTGCATTAACGAAGACAATTCAATGGCTTTCGAAGGCAGAATAATTGCCAACAAACGATAGCGGGTCGATTCGCTCAGCTGATCCAGGAGTAATTCACGGAACAGGGAAGAACCCAATTTCGCTTTTAATTCTAAAACCTGCTCTTTGGTGAGTTTGGTTTTTTCGGTGAGCAATTGAAATTGAAAAGCCACAGCATCGTATGTTTTGGTTTGTTCCGATTTTTTCTTCCCTAAAACCAATTCCGAATACAAACGGTGAATCAGATCCCGCAGGTCGTGGTGCATTTTCCATTTACTCGTTTCCACATAAGCAAAGGAAATGATCTGCCACAATTCGACATTGTATCTTGCTGAAAGGCGTTTGAAAACCTGCCAGACCAAGTATTCTTTATTGATCGTTGAATTCTTTGAAATGGCAACAAGCGGAAGAATTACCTGCCATTTGAAGAGCATGAATTCACCGCCTGATTTTCCCTGCAAGGCGCCACTTTGATTTTGCTTGTTCAAATGCTGCGCATATTCGATTACAAAAGGAGCGTCGGAAGGAACAAGCATGCGAACCAGGTCGAAAATTTCGGTTTCGCGCAAGGGCTTGATGATTTGCAACACATTGCGCTCATTCTCCAGCAAACTGCGTAATTGATTGATATCCGCTTCGTGAAGTTTCAAAGTCTGCTTCGGATTCTTCAATTCCCGTAAAATCTGCGGCCATTCTTCCGGTTTCCGGATGCGGATCGATAGGGCAACACTGTATTCTTCAGCTTTTAATTCCTGCAAGATGGTTTGCAAACCCGAGGGAATAACACTACTGAAACCCTGATTTGGGAAAAAAGTGAGCAAACGAAGGACTTCTCCGTAACTCAGATTGATGTGCGACGCAAGATTCCCAATCGTATCTTTCACAAAGAGTTTCCGGTTGAAAGCCGCACTTTGATTACTCAAAAGATAGGAATAGATTACTTTCCAGATAATAATCCGGCGTTCTTCCTCCCGGATTTGAGCATGCTGCACATCTGCGTATTTAACTCTCAAAAACAGCACATAGGAACGAATGAACGAAAACTCGGCGGGAGCAAGTAGTTGCACGACTTCAAACAAATCCGGATCATCGAGCTGGTAAATCATGCGTTGCTGCAAACTGGTATAATGACCGTACGATTTCAAAAAAGAAGTCAGTTCTTTGGCCTTGCTTTTCAAAACGGACTGGAACAGTTCGGTGACATTTTTGAAGCGTTGGGCGAGGTTCCAGGAAAGCGTTCCATGCAGTAAAAACTGTTTCAGGGCTTCCAGCTGGTAATCGGCTTCTTCCAGGCGTTTATCTTCTTTTTTGGAAGGATAGAGAATTTCCCGCATCAGGCTTTCTTCCAGTTTTTCTTCCAATATCCGTTCGAAATCCTGTTCAAAATCTTCTTCACTGATAATTCCGAGATCCAAATCCAGTTTGGAGATTTCAATTTCAAAACTGTATTGGTCGCAGCGCATCAATACCCGGTTGGCAACTTCCGTGATGTGTTTATCCGCGAAGAGTTCAAAATCGCGGTACCAACTCTGGATGAACGATTCATCGTGAGCTGTAACGTGGAGCGCTATGGATGAAATACTGTTCATTGAATGATCTTTAAGAAGGAATTACTCACCCGGAAAAATGCCCTGATCGACTCGGAAAAATGAACCAAATCTTTGGTTTTTCTGCTTGCCAAAGCTTCCCGCCATTTGTAATAAATCTGTTCAAAATCGTAGATGTAATCCGGATCCACGCGATACAAACGAATGCGCAAATGAGCCGGAAGCCGTTCCCGGAGCAATTCTTCCAAACGTTCATTGATCACCTGGTTTTCGAAACGGCTGGAAGCGATGATGGATAAGGTACTTCCTTCTGAATCGTCTTCGTTTTCAGGATGCAGGTATTGAAGTAAGCGATGTTCTACCAGGTAAAACAAATGTCTTTCGGGATTCAGAAAGCGAACGAGTGCCCACAAACGATTGGCCGAACGAATCAGGTGTTCTTTTGTACGATACGTTCCGATAATCATCCACTCTTCCTTGCCCGGGTAGCGGAAAACCAAAATCCAGCGATTGTTTTCGCTCAATTGGATCATCCGGTAATAAGCGGCATTCGAACCGACAGAAAGGAAACTCTCGAATAGTGCGTTTCTTCTCACCAAACTGATTTCATTCTGAAGCGAAGCGAAATATTCTTCTTTCCAGTCCATTTCGTGAACGGGGACATGTTGCGGTGTTTCGTTGAAAATCGGATTGTAAAACACACCCGATATTGGCGCAATGTCCAGGTAAACTTCGTATTGGTCGAAGAAAACAGCATCGGGAAGTAAATCCAAACCGAGGTTTTTCAACAGGTCGCGCACCGGAATTTCCGATTCGATTTTCTTTCCGTGAAGCAGGGAAAACAATTCCTTGAAAACGATGTTGCTTTCTGTGGGCTTCAGTTTGTTGAAGGAACGAAAACGGTTGCGATTCAGCTCCGGGAGTTCTTCCGTCAACAGTGAACGGTATTTTATTTTGGATGTCGGAGGTTGAAAATCCTGGAAAAACTGTGCTGTATCTTCACCGTACAAGGTATCCAGGATATCAATAAAACCGGATTTTTTGTTCTGAATCGAATCGGGCGTCTGCAATTGATTGCTTTTCTGGAATTTTGCACGATCCACAACCTTATTCACTTCCGGAATGGAAACCAGTGAAACCGTTCCGTTTGGAGCCGGCTCCCTAAAGCTGATCAATTGCGGCGTATCCTGGATTTGTTCGGTGGTATTTGCCAACAAAAAGTCCATCATCAGCAAATAACCTTTCAACTGAAGGACGTGCGCCTTATTGCGTTCGGAAGCTTCCTGCGGAAGACCGCGCAAGCCAATTCCGTAAGCATCCGGAAAGTCCAGCTGAAACGAATGGTAGTTTTGAATTTTAATCGGTTTTTCCGGAGATTCCGTATCGTAAAGTCGTTCAATGTGGGGAACATCTTCCTGTTTTTTTCGCTTTTTCCCGGAAGACCTGGTCATCAGATGAATATCATCCCAGCGCAAATCCTCACAGAGATTGCGGTTTTCATGATACAAGACGAAAATCTCTTCCTTGATGTTTTCAGAAGGAACCGATGGATTATTCAGGGAAACGGAAGCATGAACGGTGTAATACCCGTTGTCGAATTCAACCGAACAGCTTTCCAGGTTGTCAATTCCGTTTAAGAACAGTTGTTCGTAGTCTTCCGGAGTCACAATCGACTGGGAGGAAAGGATAAAGTCGGCCGGTAAAATGCCTTTGTTTACATAATCCGCCGGATCCGGTCCGATGAAGGCTTCAAACGGAAGTTCCAGTTTGTATTGTAATTCAAACAAAGCGTAATTCATGTTGTCCGAAATGGTCACACCCGGATCATGAATGTTGAAATCCGTCCATACATCTCCACTCAGCTCCTGCAGGCGGTCTAATGTGCGCTCCTGCAGTTCCTGGTAAAAATTGGCCGTTCTTTCTCGCTTCTTAATAAACATAGACTATAGATTTTCCATGAGCGGGTTGTCCCACAATGAAGTAACCGAACCGTGAATGAAAATGTCATTTCCCAGCATGAAGCGGGTTCTGACCTGGAGTTTACAGGCACGTTCATTCCGGGATTTGTGCCAGCGCAGCATCAGTTTGTGGCCAAACATTCCGAAATGGGAACGAATGCGGCTGATTTTCGGTTTTGCTCCGAAACAATGCGTTGCATGTGCGAGTAAAACAGCATGTTTTCCGGTATGGCGTTTTCCCATCACGCACACCACTTCCAATGCATGAATTCCTTCCAAATAATCCGTTAGATCGTGCCATTTTCCATCGGCCGGAATCTTTTTCTGAATCTTTTTCCCGGAACGCTGTTCGGCATGCAAAGTTCCTTTCACATTGATATCACAACCTTCTTCACCGAATTCAATTTCCCCGGTTTGTTTCAGAAGGATGAGCTGGTATTTTTCTTTTTCATTGACACGACTGATTTTCATGTCGTTATTCAGAATATCGAATTCCCAGCGTCCGCCACTGTCATCGGTCATGTTTTGCAGGAAGGTCATGACCGTTCCGTCCTGTTCCGAAATCGGAGCCAATTTGATTCCCGACTGCGCATCTTTCGAAAAGCCGTCGTCGAGAATATTGACCGATGAATCAATCAGATTTTTGAAATCGTCAGCCGTCGGACGTTGTCCTTTACTGAAGCCTTCAATCAATGTATTTCTGTTTCTAATCGCCATGATTCTACTATTTTCAAAGGATAAATGTTTTACCGATTTCCATATCGCCCAAGCCATAAGGAACAGCAGGTTCATCATCTTCCTCTATTTGTATAATGTGTGTTTCTGCGGGTACAAACAATTTGTACGGTTGATCGGGAACTAAAACCGTGTCCTGATCTTCAATTTTGTGCAGGTAATAATGATTGCGTTTCCCGGATTTGTCCTGCGATACGCGTACCACTGCGAAATACCGGATCTCGGCAACGAAATCTGCATCCCGGATGGCACTGTAGATTCTCGAAATCTGAACCGGCTCACCGAATTTCGGGAGCGTGTCTTTTGCCTGCCACGGAGCGATGAGGTTGTCGCAGATTTCATACAAGGCTTCAAGCGGAACGAGCAGATTCTCATCTTTCAAACGGATGACGCATTTTACCTGGAGTTCTTCGTAAACAGGATTCACCACATCAACCAGGACGTTTTTGGAAGTACGGGCACTCAGATAATCTTCTATCCTGGAAAGAATTCCGGAAGGAACCATCGGTTTTGAATTGTCCAGTGTTTTCAATTTGTTTTGAGGAATCACCACCACAGTCACAACTCCTGTTTTTGAATCTTTCAGGTTCGTATTCGGTAAGCACAAGGCTTTGCCGATGTCGGAGAATTCCTGCAGCGTCAACAATTCGAAATCCCTTGCGGTTACGGCTCTTCCACGGTGCGTCACGTATTCGGAAACACGGGCCTGCATGTTTTTCAGGTCTTCCAGTTCCTGTCCGGCGTAATACGAAGTAATCTGTTCGATATGCGTGATTCCCGGCAATTTCTTTTCGGGTTCCAGGATTCCGTTCGAATTTTTGAACGATTGCATTTTCTCCACAGAGGCATCATCCGTTTCGAGAATAACCAAGCCGGTATTGTTGTAAATGGCCCTGATTTCCGGAACGAATTCGTGGTTTTTCACAAAACCTGCCCGGATCCATAGAACACCGTCGTTGTCGTACAAATTGGGCGGAATATGTAGTGGAAAATTGTAGACCAGGCTTCCACTGATGGTCATGCGCTTCGTTTCGTCTTTGACGATGAAACCGCGCGGAATTTCTTCCCAATAATAGCCGTCGCCCCAATACATGATGATCTGCGGAAGGTTTTCAATCGTCATTTCATTACTCGTAGCTTCCAGGACCATGAAGGTGGAAAATAACTCACCACCTTTCACATTCTTGAAACCAAGCATCAGGCTGGCATCCGTTTCCTGTGAAAAAACAAAAGGAATTCCGGTATTTGTGCTGACTTCCCTGGAAGAAACCACTCCGAACGGGTGCAACTGATCTACAATCACATTGCTGTTGCGGGCATTTTTGCGCAAATCGATAATGTCTTCCGAACGGTAATCCAGTGTAATGTTTTCTACATGCGGGAAAATAGGTGGAAGCAAGACCGGAAGCCGTTTTTTGCGCCATTTCTTCATCATCATGCGTTCCGTGAACAAGTCACGGTATTCCTGGTTTCCGAATCCCATATCGGGCTTTTCAAGTGTCAGGCGCACAAAACCGGTTCGGGTTTTAATCGTGTATTTGTATTCTTCTTCGCTCAGTTCGAAAGGAACCATTTTCTTAACAGTAATCTTATCGAAAGAACTTAGCTCCGAAACGGCTTTGTCCATTTTCGCGGCATTCGGATCTTCGGTTACCGCATCTTCAAATAAGTAAAAACTGCTTTTTCCCGGAGTTGGAAACCAGCTGTTATCGCTCAGGTAACGCACCCGGATTTTGAAGGTGTCATTCTCGATTTTTTCCGGGTAAGCGGCATAATGACCTTTTAATCCTTTCGGATGCAGCGGTAATTGATTCCATTTGATAGTAACGTTGATACTGCTGGTATTTTTAATGGCCATTTCGTAATTCCCCAACGCCATCCAGGTTCCGGCGGATGTATTGATCCCGAAAGGCGGGAAGGACTTGGAGTTGTCGATTTTCCCCAATTCATTGTAAACCTGCATGTCATTGATTCCTTCCACTTTGGTGCGGATAATGATACGCTGAATGCGCAGTTTGTGAATCCAGGAATACGGATACAGCCAGGCATCGAAATTCAAACGGATTTGGATTGCCGGAAACTCGGATTCAAAATGATGCACTTCCTGTGTACAGCCAACGGTAGACGGAAAATCTTCCGGAAGCAGGAATTTCAGAACCAATCGATTGCTGAGTTTGTCTCGCTTTACTTCGTAAACATTGACATGCGTCCAACCGGTCGGAGTGCTAATTGTAATGTAAAACAAGTTGTTGAACAGGTTGGATTGAAGTGCCTGGGCATGAACCTGGTCATCCGTTTTCAGAAGCTCTTTTTCCGCCTGTTCGAGCGTATACAACCATTTTTTGTTTTCGGCTTCAAAGCAAATCGTGACATTTCGTTTTCCTTCACGTAAGAGTAGAGAAGGTGCAGCAATCCGGATTCCGATAGCGCGTGTTTCCAGTGAATGATGCTCGTGATCGAACAATAAGGTACGATCTGAAACCGGCCGGTCGTGCAACAAATCACGGGTTTTAATTGCAGTAACAAAATTCAGGTTTGCAGCAGGATAGTGATATGGATTTCGTTCCAGGCAAACAGTATATGCATTCACCGTGGTAATATCCTGAACGATCAATTCGTCTTCCAAACGATAAGTCAACACGTTCTGATCCGCATTTTTGCGATTGAATCCGGTATTTTTTTCAATGGTAATCGTTCCGGGAGCAATTTTATCGAAAGCAAGCCAAACACGATCTCCTTTTACGGAAAGCGGGCTGACTTTGAGGTATTCCGTGAGATACCAGTTTGCAAAATCATTCCAGCGGTTGTTGTATTGTTCGGATACTTTTTGAAGGTTTTCAATGAAAGCAAGTAACAAGGCTTGTGAAGGTTCCATTTTCCCGATTGCCTCATGTGCATGTTTTCTGCGGATACTGATCTGTAACGCTTTCAGTTCATCCAGGAATGCTTCGAAATAACCTTCCGGAATTTCTTTTTCGTTGTAAAAGCGAATCCATCCCGCAATCTGGATCAATTTTTCAAGCATAGCAGCCTTGTCGTTGTCCAGCATTTTGAAATTGCCGGGAACGATCAAGCGATCTAAACGATCCTTTCTGCTATGTCCGTCTCTTGGTTCCACTTTTTTAGAATTACGAATTACGAATTCGATTGATTAACAATTATTTATTTTTTCAATAGTTCAATAGTTCAATAGTTCAATAGTTCAATAGTTCAATAGTTCAATATGTTTTTATTAGGCTCCTTTGAACCCTTTGAACTTTTTTAACTCTTGAACCTGTTTTCACTTTTACTGTTTTAAATTTTCACTTCTCCATTTAATTCGTAATTAGACATTCCTAATTCGTAATTATAGCTGTGTTCCCTCCAGGAAGTAGAACGGATAAACCATACTGCTTCGGCTGTTTGTTTGCCGGATCGTAAATTCTATTTTGATCCACAAAATTCCTTCCATCGCGTCCCGGATTTCGACTTCTACCAAGTCTGTAATAATCCGCGGTTCGCCTTCCCGGATAGCTTGTTCTATAATGTCAATAATCATGGTTCTCTCCGAAAGATCAATTTTCGAGAAAACCCATTTGTCAATGGGACAGCCGTAATTATAGCGAAACACCCGTTCTCCCGGAATAGTGGAAAACAGGATTCGCAGGCTTTCCCAAATATCTTCTTCATCCGAAACCAGGTGCACGCCCCGTTGATTGAAGCGTACCGGGAATCCCCATCCGGTTCCTAAATATGTTTTGTCACTCATGTTAACCTCCGATTAATACGGTTGGACATCCCAAAACAATTGCTCCGCCGTGAGCGCAGGTATCGCCCATTCTTGCAGCAGGTTTTCCCGCAATCAGAACCGTTGCCGATCCTTTGACAATGCTGTCAGGAGGACCAACACAAACACACATGTCTCCCATGACCGCTGCCGGTAATCCGCCAATCAGAACAGTAGGAGCTCCTGGTCCTGAAATCGGTCCGCCGACATGTGGAACGGGCGGAACTCCCGGTGTTACCATCGGGCAAGTATGCATATCAGTTAATCGTGCTGCTAAACTCATGGTATTTTAATTGATCATTACTATTGCGCCTTTCACCGTCGTTTGCCCTGCGGCAGATAATTCGGCTGAGGCATTTCCTTTTGCGGTGAAACTGGCATCGGCTGTCAGTTCGACATTGACACCTTTTACCGTTGCATTCACTCCGGCTTTCACACTGGCATTTGTTCCCGCATCTGTTTTTACTTCCGTTCCCGCTTTGATCGTAATTTCTTTGGCTGCCTGGATCAGGATTCCGCTGTCGGAAAGCACTATTTTGTTTCCGTTCTGATCAGCCATCGTAACGGATTTGTCCTTGTCACTTAGTACCAGTTTGTTGGTGCCCGGAGTGGTTACCGTTATAATTTTATTCTCGTCATCCATTTCGAATTTTAATCCCGATTTGGATTGCAGAAACTGCTTTGGATTTTTGGCATCGATTTCCAAAGGAGCTGTATTGGCGGAACTGTATAAACTTCCTAAAATGATCGGGTAGGTCGGATCATTGTTCAGGAAACCGAGCACCACCTCATCACCAACATTCGGGATGAAGTAAGCTCCGAAACTTTTACTGCTCCAGAAATTGCTTAAACGTGCCCAGACTAAATTTTTATCGCTGTTGATCAGCGGAATTTCCACCTGGATGCGGTATTCTTTGGCAGGATCAGCGTCGAGTTTGCGAACAACCCCGATGTGCAAGCCTTCAATTCCGGGAAGCAGCCCGGAAGCCGGTGGAGCGACAACATCCGGATTCTGAGTTGCCATTTCGGGATCAATTCCCATCCCGGCAGTCGTTAACCATTCTCCGTCTGCGATTTCGTGTTCTACAGTTCCGATGAATGCATCTCCGTTGAAGCGTTTTCCCAAACCTGCCAGTGTAATCAAACAACCCGGAACAGCCAATGAACTTCCCTGGAATTTGATCTCGCCACGGATTCGCGATAAACCGGCTTTTAGCGCCTGCGCATCTGCCCAGGTTTGCAACTGGGAAGAGTCGCCGTAGCTTTCTGTCTGAACTTCCCAGCGATCTCCGCCGATTGATTCCGATAAGACATCCGGAGCCTGATCTCCCTGGCTGTTGAGTGTCGGTTTGGCAGAAGCTGCCTGGATCAGTTTCTGAGACGTAATGTCCCAGGCGTAGGCGTCCACTCCTGCAGTTTGATCCGTAGTTTGCAATTCTCCGCGGAAGGAAATCAAATCAATGCCATAGGTTACGCTTAACACGGCTGAAGCAGAAACTGCCGGCTTGGCGATTTTAACAGTAGTACCATCTGTGATAATGATCAAGCCGTTTGCGTCAGCACGCGAACAAATGAAATCCCAGTCGGAACTGTAGTATTGAACCAGCTCCGGATGAGTAACTGTTGTTGCATCAACTGTGGGAGTAACAGCTGAATAATCGCCCAAAATTTCTTTGATAATAGCGCTGTCCGTTTTTTGTTCGAAGAGCTTGTTTTTCCGATTCAGGGTGCTTGGAAGCAGATGATCCGCGCATTCGATCTGAAGGGTTGTGGAACCATCTTCCGGAATATCGAGGTTGTGTGTAACGACAATTCCTTCAAAAATCGTTTTTTCGTCGCTTTGATAACCGGCTTCGATGCGGATGGTATTTCCCGGAGCAAAGGTGTCGTCGTCGCTTTCCGGAATTTCCTGGCGCGGCATATCTCCGGCTTCAAAAATGAGCACAGCACGGCCTATCCGGTTCACTTCCTTGCGGATCCAGATAGAAACCACTTCAAAGGAGTCTTTGATTTTACTTCCTTCGCTGTAAATGGAATAGGTTACAAGACCTTCACTATTTTTTTCCGGTGATACGCTCATTTTGCTGCTAATGGAGGGAATGATATTTTGGTTCCGGGTTCGATTTTCCGGAATTCACTGAGATTGTTGTAGGCTGCTATTTCGTGACAGAAAGAAGCGTCGCCGTAGATTTCGTCGCAATAGCGGGCAATGCTGTCGCCGGCACGAAACGTAATAATCCGGGAAAGATCCGGTGAATTCATCTGTGCGGTGTCTTTGTCGAAATACCCGTTAAAAGAGAAGGTTACTTTGACGCGCAACGGAGTTCCGTTCGGTGCGAACAAGCTGTAATCGTAATTGATGGTTTCGACTCTTCCACGGAAAATGAAGGTTCCCCAGATTACTTTCACATAACTGGGTTCGTGGCTCTCCGAATTGATCCGGTAAATGGCCTTTTCCAATTGGTTGATCCGGTCTTTGATTTTCCCTGTTTTGCTGGGAATAATTCCGGTATCGTCCATCAGAATGTCGAAAGAAAGGGAATCGAGTGCCTGGGAACTGAATTTTCGCAGGTTGGCAACTCCTTTTGCTTCACCGTTTTGCTGATAATTCAGAGTTTTTCCCAATTTCATGGACGTAGGATTCACCTGCGTGGTGAAATCCCCGCTTTTTTTCGATTCGGAATAACTTTGGGTTTCATATCCCAGAATTTTCAACTTGACCAATTCTCCCATCAGCGATCTCCTTTCTTGATGCGTTGTTTCCGCAACGTTTCATGTACTTCTCTCAGGATGTCTTTTTTCATTTTGGCAACTTTCAGATCCAATTCTCCGTTTGAACCTGCTTTTCGCTCAATAGTTGTCCGGATACTGATTTCCTTGATGATGATTGACATATGCGTAATTGTTAAGAACGTTTGAGTGTGGTGTAAGCAAATTCAATGGTTTCGATCAGAATGCTGTTGGCCTGGGAATCCAGGTTACCGACCTGCCATTTCACCGGATATGCCTGTGTACATGTCCAGGTATAGATCGGAGCTCCGTCCTGTCCCAGCAGATTCACAATGATATCACGCGGAACGATTGGTTGGGAAAAATCTCCTTCGAGGATCTTTTTGATCCAGACCACATCGTTTCTGTTAATCGGATTCAAGGCTCTTTTGAGACTCAGATTACCATGTTTGATTTGCTTCGGAAGGAGGTATGTAAAATCATTCACACCTCCTTCTTTCACAGGTTCTGTTTCAATTTCAGCGGACAATCCGGTTACTTCTTTGAACGCGAATTCTTCATTCCCGATTTTTACCTGGAAATAGAACGCTACCGGAAGTTCCCATTTTTGCTTACTCATGTTTCAATTCATTAACTGTTTGCAATAACCAATCCTTCGTGAGCAATTTCAATCGTCTCAACAGCCACCTCGTTTCCGTCGGATTTCATATCCGTTCCGGTAATTTTCGTCGGCCACGCATTGTTTAAAGTCCACACCATCGTTGGTTTTCCGGCTTCGTCCAATAAGCTGATCACCACGGTTTGACGCTCGATGGTATTCATCTTGATCTTGTTAAACCAATCCCAGAAACCGTTGTCTTTCACGAAAACACCTTTTTTCAGGGTCACGTTTCCGGTTTTCTTGATTCCGGGCATTTTGATTGTCGAGAACTCTTTGCTGTTCCCGTGTCTGTACTCAACGATCTGAGCTTCAATGTCCAATCCGGATACTTCCTGGAAAGGAACTTCTTTATCACCTAATTTTACCTGGAAGTAAAACTTCGGTAGAGGCCATACATTGTCTTGTTTTTCTCCTGCCATGATTTCTTAAATTTTTATTTCAATTAAATGTTCAACGATTCAGACTTCGACTACGCTCAGTCTGCGTTGGGTTGTTCTAAAGGGCGTTGAGCGAAGTCGAAGCGACCTTTTGACTTTTACATTTTTAATTTTCAATTAGTTGTTTTAGCTTTTTTGCATTTGCTGCTGGAACGTAATTTCAATGAATTCCGCCGGTCTTGAGATCGCTACCAGGATAGTGATACGCATGATTCCTTCCAGGATATCTTCCGGTGTCATCGTGTCTCCAAGTCCGATATGCACACTGAATGCATCTTCCGGAGAAGCACCTGCCAAACCACCGCGTTTCCAGATTCCGTTCAGGAAGTTCGTGATCATACTTTTCACGCTTACCCACGTATTTGCAACGTTCGGTTCGAAAACGTATGCTTTTGCAGCATTCTTGATGGATTCTTCCAACATGATCATGGTTCTGCGCACGTTGATGTATCTCCAGTCCAAAGAGTTTCCGTCCAAAGTACGTGCTCCCCAAACTTTCACTCCTTCACCAACGAAGTAGCGGATTGCGTTGACAGCTTTACCATTCATCGGAACGTTCAAACCTTCCTGGTCTTTGTGCGAAATACTTACTGTTGGGCTGATTACCGCTGAAACACCGATATTCGCCGGAGCTTTCCAAACTTCTTTGCTGCTGTCAACCAAAGTGTAGATTCCAGCCATTGCTGAAGCCGGTGGAAGCATATTGATCGTCAAAAGCATTTCACGCATCACTTCACTGTATGCGGAAGAGTGACGGGAAAGAACTTTATGAGTCGTTTCGCGATCCAAATCATTCAACTCTGCCAGTTTTGCAGCTGCTACATTTCCGATGAAATCCGTCAGTTTTCCTTCTTTGTCATTCTCAGTCAGAATAGCCATCAAGTCGTCCGGAGCTTCCATGTTTAAGAAACTGATATCCGAATCAAGAACGATGGTTGTGTTTAACCATGGATAGTAAACTGCAGCATAGCTCAGGAATTCCGTTCCGATTTTTTCGCGGAAATCATTCACCACGCTATCGGATTCTTTGAAACCGTCGAAAATATCCAATACGGCAACACGGTTTTGCATGTCTTGTCCACAGTGTCTGATACTGTCTGCCTGTAATTTGCAGCAATCATCTACCGTTCCCAAATAAACCGCTTCCGGAATCAAGACCATCGTAGGCTCCTGCTCTTTCAGCAAAGCAGTGATTCCGCCTGTTAGTTTGTCGTAGGAAAGATCTTCCGTGTAGCCTTCGCTCACAGAAACGATGTAACATGTTCCACCTCCGTTTGCGAAGAAAAAGCGCATCTGATAGTAGAAATTGTACTTGTCACTGCGCTGAACAGTATACTTTTTGTCGTTGATCGTCAAGTGGGAAGTTCCAACTTGCGGATCGTCTCCTTCACCGTCTTTTGCTTCAGTGATGCTGAATTTCGGAACGGGAGGTCCGCCGTAATATTGAATAAATTCGGCCATCGAATTGATCTTCCATGGTTTATTCAACAAGGATTTGTTTCCGTCTTTTGCAAACTTGGTGTATCCGATAAATGCGGGTACGGCAGTAGCAGCTTCGACAACGGAATTCGGGAAGGCGTTCTTTTCAACGACGTATACCCCTGGTGTTTTCATTGTACTCATATTTGGATTTATTGTATTGATTTATAGATAGATGTAACTTGTTATGGTGTCTTTCGGGCTAAAAGGCGAAAGCGACTGAATCAGCGGGAAATCGGGGAGACGGCTCAACAAATTGTCTCCGCTTTTTCGTAATTCCCACAAATGAAATTGGTAAGCACTTTTTTCTTTCAGCGGAAGGGCTTCGACAGATACAAAGCGGAATATTTTCTGATTCGTTCCCGGAATCGTAGATTCTTCGAGGTCTTTAAAAGCGACTTTTCCCCGTTGTTCACGTATTTCGAGCGGTTCCATCGGATAGAGTTGCGACGGAAACACCAGGAATTCAATTTGCTTTTCAGGAATGCCTAATTGGATATGGATGGTTTCCGTATCCACGTTGTTCAAACGGTTTTCCGTGACCGGAACATCGATTTTTTTCCAGGTTCCTTCTTTCTGATAATCAATGATGAAACAATCTGCTGCATCGGATGAAACCTGGTTCGTGTAATAATAGAAATCCGGGTGCTTGGCTTTCAGCTGAAAGGACAATTTGTCTTCCGGATCGAGGTTTACCTCGTCTTCAGCAATGAGTACCCACGAACAGGTTGTCTGCTGTTTGAAAAGAACTCCCGCTTTTTGAAGCAGGTAAGTTGTCACCCGGTCGGGCTCAAGCATCACACCGCATTGCTCTGTGTCGAAATAATCGTGAGCAATCACGAACTTTAACCAAATGCGATATGAATGCTGATTGGTCATTGGAGTTCAGTGTTTTGTTCCGGTTTGGTAATGAGATGAGACAGATCGATGATTTCACCGGCATCTACTTCCAGCAGACGGATTTTACAAACCACCGACGGATAGTAATTCTCGCCGCAGATACTCCACAGATTCGACAATTCATGCATCGTTAAATTCATGACTTCCAGCGAAAACGAAATTCCTTCGTTGGAGGAGCGAATCATGTTGTTTTTCTGAATGAATGCCACAACTGCTGAAAACAAGCGAAGTGATTCTTCGTATTGCTTTTCCTGGAATATGACTGAAATCAAAACATTCAGACTGACTTGCCAGGAAGGAGCGCTTTGAGCCGATGTTGTTTCCGAAACAACCCTGCGCTGGAAACTGATTCCGCCTGCTGTTTCGCGTTCCAGTCCTACAACGGTAATTCCAACACGATTCGGGAAATTTTTGGCTGAATCTTTGATCGGAGAAATGAACACAATATCCTCCGTTAATCTGAATTGAAGTTTCAGATAATCGTTCAGTTGCCCGGAGAGAAGTTGTATTGCTTTAAAAATCATATTTCAGTGAAATGGTAACAATTGTATCAGCCTACAAGGATAAGTTTGAATCGCGAAGTTTTATTTCGCCATGTATCTTTTCTTGATTTTGAAAAGCACATCGCCCAGAATCATTCTCTGATCCGGTTTCAGGTGCCGGGACGCAATGCTGCAAACGTTTTCAAGTAAATGAACCTCGCTTAACTTCAATTGCTGGTACCCGAACTGGTAATCGGAATCTTTGTAGTAGTAAGCTTTTCGTTTGTTGCAATATTCAATAGGCGCAAAAAGCCCGAGGAAAGAGTCATTCTTCATGGAACTCAAATCCAGCTGAATCGTGCGTTGGGAAACCTCATATCCGAGATCTCTTTTGCAGGTTTCTTTAATGGTGGAGGTCTTTACATACGGGTTTTTCTTCAGGAGCTCATCGATAACGGCATATCGCGCAAGAGCAAATTTGTTTTGAGGCATGTTGTCTGAATAGTGAGACGATTCATGATAGCTTTACTAAATCGATTTCGCAAAGTCGTGGTAGTGAAAAAAACGAACGGTCTCCCGGTGATGTCTTTCTGAATGAGCGAATATCGAAGTCTTGTAACAATCATTTGGCGTCGCAGTGAATATTTTAGTTCGATCTAAATTAGTGAAACAAGATATTCAAAGCCTGAGCAACAACGAAATAGCGAAAAATCAGGGGGAAAACAAGGGGAAGGATTTTGGTGGGTTTGAGACTAGATTCAGTCGAATAAACTACCGGTGGTTTCGATCAGATTCGGTGATTTGAGTTGCAATCCGCACGTTTTATTCAATTGTTTGATGAGGTAATCCGTCAGTTGCGGCGTATAGAATTCATCCGGTTGATGCATGTAGAAATGAATGGCCTTCAAATCCTTCTTTAACCAGTGATGAATCCGTTCCACCCATTCGTCGATACGGAGATAATCGGTTGGATGCAGCCCGTTTCCGACAAAACGGATAAAAGTCACCGGAGAAGTCACTTCCATGTGCGCGCAATCCCTTCTTCCGGAAACATCCGTGATCACAGCTCCGATGGATAATTCATGCAGCAACGCGAATAATTCCGACCGATGAGGTTCCAGGAACCAATCGTGGTGGCGGATTTCCAGCGTAATATCCAAATCACGCGGAAGGCTTTTCAGGTAAGCGAACAATGCGTGCTTTTTTGCAGGACCATAACGCTCACTCAATTGCAGGAACATCGGTCCCAAATGCTTTCCGAAATGAATGATGGAGTTGAAAAAACGATCGGTGTCCAAAGCTGCTTTCTGACTGGAAAGATCGCTGTAATGACTGATGGATTGCGGAAATTTCGGGCAGAATTTGAAATCCGTTCCGGCTGCTTTTTCCGCCCACTTCTGAATCGTTGCGGGAGGATAAACCTGGTAATGCGTCGTGTTGAGCTCAATTCCGTTGAAATTCCGGATGTAATGCTCGAGGAAATCGCTCTCTTTTGTTTTCGCAGGATAAATCAGCCCGACCCATTCTTTGCGACCCCATTTTGCGCCGCCCAAAAAGAGTTTCGGTTGTTCAACGGTAGGTTTCAGAGCCTGGGTGAAAAGGCCGTCTTCCGGCAGGTGAAAATTCACTTGGTCCAATAAGCTGCGATCAATCTTTCCGAATTCCATGAGCTAAAATTAAATCAAAAACGCTTACTTTACAGTGATAACTTAAACCATTCTCATGAAAAAAGCCCTTCTTATCTGCGGTATCGTTGTTTTTTTTGGCCTCGCTTTTGCGATGTTTTATACGCCGAAATACACGAAGTTTAATAAAGCTGACTGGAATCATAAAGGATTCAATCATTCTTACGATCGAAGAGATGATATGCTGACAGATTTGTTGATGAATGTTCATTTGAAAGGAATGCATGTGAATCAATTGAGAAAATTGTTCGGACCGGATGAGGTGGAAGTCATAGAGAAGAATGATACATTACGTATTACATTCAATATTTTGAATGAAATCAGGCCGGGGGCGTTGTATACCAAAGATTTGATTTTATACCTGGATCAAGATTCGGTTGTAAACTCCATGAAATTGAAAGAGCAACGTAAAAAATAGTTTGATTGCGGAGAGGTTTTGAACAATCTGAAAGGTATTTTTCCGTGCAGAAACGGATAATCCAATATGAACAGAATGTTAATTCTTGGAACTGTTTAAAAGTTCTTAAATCAGTCAAAAATAAAAAGCCGTAACTTTCCATCGTATTATAAAACAACAGATTGAAGTTTATCTCTAATTGGTTGAAAATAAAAATGTTGTGTTATGGCTATACCTGTTAGACTTGTCAAGGATTTGATTGAATTCTCTGACACCATTCCGGACCTGCAGGGTATCGGATTGAAGGTTTTTTCCTATGGTAAAATCAAGAATATTTACTGGTTGGGAAAAGACATCATTAAGAGCGTGGAAATCGTCCAATACAGAAACTTAGCGGATTATTTCAGCGAAGGAACAGGCGATCCGGTTTCCCGTCTTTTCGGGCGAACGAATCTACCGGCTGAAATAGAATTCTTCATTAACCAGGAAGAAGAATATCCGGCTTTGTTTGTGAAATAAGGAATTGATAATTTAAAATTGTCAATGAAAAATTGAAAAGTATAAAATGGTTGTTTTTGAAACTGGTCTTGACTCCTATAGTTCTGACTCTCACTTTTCAATTCTCCATTTTTAATTTTGAATTTATTTCACCCAATCTTTAATCATTTTCACTGATTTTTTATCCAATCCGCTAACTGAGACGTCTACGTTTTCCCAGTAAAAGGTTTCAATGCCGTAAAGTAAGCCGATCTCATCCAGGTTTGTACGCAGGTTGAACGGATCGATTTTCAAAAATCCCAGGCCTTTTCCCATCAAAATACCGTGTCGTTGATTTCCTTTCGCAGCTCCTTTCGGACCTTTGACATTCAACAGGATACAATCGGCCCAGGCATTGGAAATTTCGATCGAAACAAACCAGCCGTATGTTGGTTTTTTCTCTGTCGGATCACTGCTCAGTTGAATTTTGAAACTCCATTTCTGACCGATTTCCGTTTCGATTCCGATTGCTTTGATTACCTCATCAGCCAAACTTCCAACCTGGTTTGCTGCCAGTTTGTTATAAGCCAGTTGGTATGCTTTCTCCGTATTGGATAATGTTTTGTTTGGTCCGAGAGCAAGCAGGAAAATATTCAATTCAGTCAGTTTATTGTCATTTCCCATTTGAAACTGATACGCCTTTTCTGCCAATGGATGGTTCACTTTTCCAAGTGCATAAACAAAGGAATTGAAAGCACGGATATCCCTGGATTGTTTCGGAACGGTAATCAGTGTTTGCGCTACGTATTCGCCAACAATCGGTGTAATGAATTTGTCCGATACTTTGAAACCTTCTGCTTTGTCAATCGGGAAGAGAAGTGTACTCAGATAATTTAAAAACAATGCTGTTTCGCGGTATTCTTCGTAGCTTTTCGGATCGTTGAAATCCTGGTTGATCGCAAAAGCGAGGCATTGATTCATCATCCGACTTGGAAAAGATTCGTTGAGGTAAACAACCCGCATCACTTCACGAAGGACGTGCATGTATTCAACGGAAAAACTACTCGCGAAGCGAAATAATTGTAGTGATCCCATTCGCTTCAGCGCATCGAACAGTTTCTTTTCATCCACGCCTGAAGGAAGTTTGCGCATGAGTTCAATTGTCGCTTTCTCTTCTCCGGAACCGATCGCATTCGTTGAGGAATTCAGGAATTTGTCCAGGGTTTCATTTGCCGCAAGCGCTTTCGCTGATTGTTTTGAATCACTCATAGTATTGTTTTGATTAATGGGTGGTATAAAATTACGAATTACGAATTACGAATTACGAATTACGAATTACGAATGTTTTATAGTATATGCTGAATGATTAAAAAAGATAACTGATCGGAGTCGAAGGCAACTTTTTGAATTTAGTTGTTAAAAATATACCAAATGGTATTTTAATTAAAAAATGAATTACATTTGCTTGGTAGTTTGAATTGAAATTCATGACAAAAGCAGAACGTACGCGGCAATTTATTATAGAAACAACGGCTCCGATTTTTAATAAAAAAGGATACGAAGGAACTTCTATTTCGGATATTACAGCTGCTACGCGTCTGACAAAGGGAAGTATTTACGGCAATTTCAAAGATAAGGATGAATTGGCTGCGGTAGCTTTTGATTACAACCTGGGAAGAGTCCGGAATGAAATTGTACAGCGCTCCCTGGGTTTGAAAGACCCTGTTGAACAGTTGCTGGTTTATGTGAATTTCTACGGAGAAGTATACGACAAAATAGCTATTTCGGGAGGTTGTCCGCTGTTGAATACCGCTGTTGATGCAGATGATTCGAACCCGTTGTTGTTTAACAGAGTGTGCAAAGCCATGTTGGAATGGCATTCACACATTCGGAAAATAGTAGAATATGGAATAAAAAAAGAGATCTTCTCAAGTGGAACGGATGCCGAAGCATTTGCGGATCAGTTTGTTTCCCTGATTGAGGGCGGAATGCTGCTTTCGAAAACGTTCAGAAACAGGACCCATTTGGATTCGAACCTGTTGTTTATCCGGAAGATGATTACAGAAATAACGAATTGAAATTTTTTTAACCAAAAATATACCGGTTGGTATATTGCGGAATTGCAATTTCGCAATATTGAAAAATAGCAAAATCACAAAAAACAAAAAATGGAAAAATACGCTTATATTCTAGCCGCAAGTAGAACGGGAACAGGAGGTTTCCTGGGATCTCTTGCTTCATTCTCCGCACCGGAATTGGCTGCGGAGGTCATCAAAGATCTGATCCCGAAAGCGGGAATCAAAGCCGAAGACATTGACGAAGTCATCCTCGGAAATGTACTTTCTGCAAATATCGGTCAGGCACCGGCGCGCCAGGCAGCACGTTTTGCCGGGATTCCGGATGAAACCGACGCAACAACGATCAACAAAATCTGTGCTTCCGGTCTGAAAGCGGTTTCGTATGCCGTTCAATCTGTTCTGTTGGGAGAAAGTGATGTGGTTCTTGCTGGAGGAATGGAAAGTATGTCGAATGCGCCGTATTATATCGAAAATCACCGGGAAGGACACAAAACCGGGCATCAGCAAATAGTAGACGGTATGCTCAAAGACGGATTGTGGGATCCGTACCACAATTTCCACATGGGAAGTGCGGCCGAATTGGCGAACAAGAAATACGGGATTTCAAGAGAGGAACAAGACGAATACACTTTAAAGTCTTTTTCAAAAGCAAAACAGGCCCATGCTTCCGGAAGTTTTAAGAACGAAATCACTCCGATTACTGTCCGGACGAAAAAAGGCGAATTCGTTTACGAAACGGATGAAGATATCGAAAAGCTGAATCCGGATAAATTGGGACAATTGAAACCGATTTTTGAACCTGACGGATCAATCACAGCGGCAAATGCATCAAACTTAAACGATGGAGCGGCCATATTGCTGATCGTTTCGGAGAAATTCCTGGAAGAGCGCAACCTGAAACCATTGGCACGAATCATTGCTTTTTCGGATGCCGCTCAGGCTCCGGAATGGTTCACCACTTCACCGGCTATAGCGATCGAAAAGACCTTGAAAAAAGCAGGAATCGGAGTTGATGAGATTGATTATTTCGAAATGAACGAAGCATACGCCAATGTGCCGATTATCAATGCGCGTTTGGGCGGAGTGAATCCGGAGAAAGTAAATGTTCGTGGTGGCGCAGTTGCAATCGGTCATCCGCTGGGAGCTTCCGGAGCAAGAATCCTCGTTACGCTCACGCATCTTTTAGACCAGGAACAGGCGAAATACGGAGTGGCTGCAATTTGTAACGGCGGTGGCGGGGCTACGGCCATGCTGATTGAGAATATGCAGGGAAGGTAAAATTCAAAAGTGAAATAGAGTCAGGAGACAAGACTTGAAGAACTATTCCTTTAAAAATCCTGACTCTTGTCTCTAAAAGTCTTGACTCACAAAATACAATGAACAAAAATGGAAACAATAGAAAGAGAAAGAAGCTATTCGTGGGGAAATCCCCTGGAAGGAGTTGAATTATCGAAAAGTCTTTCGGGGTTGGAGTTTTTATTGGCAATAAGACGGGGAGAAGTTCCTGCTTCACCGCTGATTCATACACTGGATTTTTCAATCGGGGAAATCGAAGAGGGAAGAGTGAGTTTTGTATTCGAACCGAAAGAATTTCATTACAATCCGAATGGAAGTGTGCATGGTGGAGTAATCACTTCCTTACTGGATTCGGCAATGGGCTGTACGTTGCATTCGCGCTTACCGCAGGGAATGGTGTACACAACGTTGGAACTGAAAGTCAATTTTCTGAAGCGGGTTCACACCGGAAGCGGAATGTTGGTTGCAGAAGGAAAAGTCATCCATTTGGGCGGAACAACGGCTTTGCTTGAAGCAACTCTGAAAGACAAAGAAGGAGCGACTTATGCTTATAGCGTGTCAACCTGCTTGATCATTAAAAACGCTTAGAAAAAATAAACCGGAGTCTCTGAGTGAGCTCCGGTTATTAGTATAGTGGAATAGATTCCGGATGAACCGGATTATTTTCAATTTCCTTTCTCTGCAAATGCGGTAACTGCTTCATTGGTACGAACAGTTCCCGGACGAAATTCTTCCATGACCGGTTGAATAAAATAAGCATCATCGAACAGGGAAACAGATGTCGACGTATCAAAATCAATCATCACAGTATTGTTCTTACCCGGAAGAAGCTGTTGGTTAATATCAATTTCGACGAAACGATCCGTGTTATTTGCAAAAGATAAATAACTTCTTCGGCTTTCATTGCCGTTTACAGTATAGATAGAATTAGTCGTTCCGAAAGTCAGGCGAAGTTTTGAATAAGCAGCTGCAGGAATTTCTGCATTTGCCAGCAAAGATTCGTTTCCTTTGGTGAATCCGGCACTTGCAATGGTTTGTTGATAATCATTCAATGCAATCCACCCGGTTTTTTCAGAGTAAATTTCCACTTTCGTAATTTCAATGATAATACCGAAGGAATTCGTTTTTGAATCACTGATTTTAACCTGGAGATTTCCATTGATTTTGGATCCTGGTTTTTCAGAAACGTTCAGGCCGTTTGCTTGTGTAGTAGAAACAGCGATAAGTGTCAAAAATAGCATCATAAACTTTTTCATATCTCGTTTCTTTAATTGGTTGCAAACACGTATTCTATTTTCTTGCCGGAAATTGTTAAAACCGGAAACAAAATTGTTAACGCCTTTCTTTTACGCACGTTACAGAATATTTGGATGCTGCCACAAGACCAACTCACCGCCTGATTTGTTTCAAAATGGAAAAACGGATTTTCATTTTGAAAAAGAAAGAGGGGTGAATGCTTTGCGTCCTTTGCTACTTTGCGTTTAAATAACCACATAGGAACATAGGTCACATAGTTTTTCATGAAGTCACATGCTATGTTCTCTATGTGAGCTATTGTGGTTGGAAAACAAACCACATAGGAACATAGGCCGCATAGTCTTTAGATTAGAGTCGTCAATTAAGCTTCCAATAATTGCCCCTCTTGATCTCTCCTCAAGGAGAAACTTTAACCATTTTTTCACAACTCCGAAAAAATACTTTTGGATCAAAGGATGGAAATCGAGTATATTTGAAAAACATAATTTTTTACCATGAATGGGTTATTGACTTTACAGGAATTTTATGCAAGTATTTTAAACAAAGGAACCCTCGAACAGTTCTCTCACTTGTCTAAAATGAGTCACTTTAACGTCTTTAAACGCGGACAGATTCAATGCGCACGCATCACAGAACTCCATCGGACGGATTTTCATAAAATTTCCCTTATCATTGGAGACGGAATTGTTCATTTCGAAGACTCAAAAGTCCCTGTTTCCGGGAAAACACTCATCTTTTATCACGGGAATGTGCCGCATGTGTGGGAACCTGTTTCGGAAGATCAGCAAGGGTATTTCTGCCTTTTCAACAGTCAGTTTATCGATACATATTTACTCGATACATACTTCCGCGATATGTCCTTTATGAATACGACTACGGCGCCGGTTTACCCGCTGACAGACGAGCAGGCAGCATTGTTTGAGTTTATTTTTGAGCAGATTCACGATGAGGTGGAGGGAAGTTATGTGAAGAAATATGAAGTAATCGCTCATTATTTGCATATTCTGCTTCATCAAACGAATAAATTGTGTTTCCAGAATGTGCATGAAGACAAGAAGCCGGCTGCATCGGTGCTTTTGACAACCTTGTTTATGGAAATGCTTGAAAGACAATTTCCTATTGACTCTTCCGACCAGTCGCTGGCCTTGAAAAAACCAAGTGATTTTGCTGAGAAATTAGACATTCATGTGAATCATCTGAACCGTTCGATCAAGGAAGTAACGGGACGCAGTACGACGGAAATTATTTCTTCCCGACTGGCCAATGAGGCTAAGGCTTTACTGCGTCATACGGATAATTCCGTTGCTGAAATTGCATATACATTGGGCTTTGAACATCCGTCCAATTTCAATAGTTTCTTTAAAAAACAAACCCAATTGACTCCTAAATCGTTTCGGGATGTCAATTAGTTAAAAAAGTTAAAATATTTGATTTGAATAATAAATTGCATGAATTGAATAAGTCCTAATCCTGATTGATGAATGATCTTTGCCAAAAATTAACCAAATAGTTAAACCAAAAGAAAGATTTAAACTCTCATTAAGCAGTAACCAGAATATGACGAGTTCAAAAAGACAGATTTTATGACAGTATTGAAACCAATTTATGCACTGGCGACCTTGTCGTTAGTCTTTTTAGCTTCTTGCGGCTCCAAAGAAGAAGCTCCTGCTGCAGCAAACATGATCAAAACGTATCAGGTGCTGGAAGTAGAACCACGTTCGACCACTATTCAGACAGATTATCCCGCAACCATTGAAGGAACTGAAAACGTTGAAATCCGCCCGAAAGTGGATGGATTTGTCGATAAGATTCTTGTTGACGAAGGACAGTTTGTAAAGAAAGGTCAATTGCTTTTCACGATTTCCGCTCCGCAATATGAACAATTGGTTCGCACGGCAAAAGCAGCTGTTAAAAGTGCGGAAGCAGCCGTAAGTACCGCAAAATTACAGGTTCAGAAAACCAAATCGTTGGTGGAAAAGAGCATTGTAAACAAATACGAATTGCAGGAAGCCGATTTGATTTTACAAACACGCATTGCGGAATTGGCACAGGCTGAAGCGAATTTGGTAAATGCCAACGTGAATTTCGGTTATACGAAAATTGCAAGCCCGGTAAACGGAGTGATCGGAAGTATCACCTTTAAAACGGGAAGTTTGGTGTCCGGTTCTACCGTGAAACCCTTGACGACTGTTTCGAATATCACCGACATCTATGCTTATTTCTCGATGAACGAAAAGCAATTGCTGGAGTTTATCCGAACTACGAAAGGAGCTGATTTTAACCAGAAGATTGCACATTTTCCAGCAGTTTCATTGATGCTTTCAGATGGTTCCATTTATCCTGAAAAAGGAAAAATCGGATCTGTGAATGGATTGATCAACCCGCAAACGGGAACAGCCCGAATTCGTGCTACTTTTTCCAATAAGTTGAATTTGCTGCGCAGCGGAGGAAGTGCGCAGATCTTGATTCCACGGGAGATTTCGAACGAATTCCTGATTCCGCAACGTGCTATTTCCGATATCCAGGGAAAGAAGTTTGCGTTTGTTGTAGGAAAGGGCGGAGTGATTCGCAGCGTATTGGTAGAAATGATGGAAGCAACAAGCGGTCATTTTTACATCGTAACGAAAGGAGTGAAAGCCGGAGATTTGATCGTACTGGAAGGAGTTCAGTTCCTGAAGGACGGGATGAAAGTCAAAACGACTAAGGCGGACCCGAAAGAGATTTACGCAGAATTGAATCAGTAAGATTCAGGACCATGTATTCATTACAGATCTTAAAATCAGTTTATGTTTAAAAAATTCATAGAAAAACCCGTATTATCTACGGTAATCTCGGTGTTGATCGTGATTCTCGGAGTTTTGGGCTTGATAGCCATTCCGGTTTCCCAATACCCGGATATTGCACCGCCGACCGTTCAGGTTTCTGCTTCTTACCAGGGAGCAAATGCCGACGTGGTGCTCAATAACGTGGTGATTCCGCTCGAAGAACAGATCAACGGGGTGGAAGACATGACTTACATGACTTCGACTGCCGGAAATGACGGAACAGCGACCATTACGGTTTATTTCAAATTGGGAACCAATCCCGATTTGGCGGCTGTAAATGTGCAAAACCGCGTTTCCCGTGCCACGAGTTTGCTTCCGCAGGAAGTGATTCGCGCTGGAGTTGTGACAACTAAAAGACAGGCGAGTAACTTGTTGATCTTTAACTTGTATAGTGAAGATTCGACCTACGATCAGACCTTCTTGCAAAACTATGCGAATATTAACCTGGTTCCGCAGATCAAGCGGATCAAAGGAGTTGGAGATGCAACGGCTTTCGGTTTGATGGATTATTCCATGCGAATCTGGCTGAAACCGGATGTGATGGCTAGTTATGGCTTGGTTCCGGATGATGTGAACCGTGCTTTGGCAGAACAGAATATCGAAGCTGCTCCGGGACAGTTCGGTGAACAGGGAGCGCAGAGTTATCAGTATACGATTAAATACAAAGGACGCTTAAAAGAGGAAAGAGAATTCAGCAACATCGTTGTTCGCGTTGGAGAAGACGGTGAAGTGCTGCGTTTGAAAGATATTGCCCGTATCGAATTGGGAGCTCAGAGTTATGCGAGTTCGGTTCGTGTAAACGGAAAATTCGGTTTGGGAGTTGCGGTGAACCAAACAGCGGGTTCCAATGCACAGGAAGTCATCGAAGGAACCCTGAAAGTATTGGATGAGGCACAGGCAACGTTCCCGAAAGGAGTGAAGTATACAACAATTGTAAACGTAAACGATTTCCTCGATGCATCGATCGAAAAAGTATTCCATACCTTGATCGAAGCCTTCATTTTGGTGTTCCTGGTAGTGTTCTTATTCCTGCAGGATTTCCGTTCGACCTTAATTCCGGCAATTTCGGTTCCGGTGGCAATTGTGGGTACGTTCTTCTTCCTGAATTTGTTCGGATTCAGTATCAACTTATTGACTTTGTTTGCCTTGGTTCTGGCGATCGGTATCGTAGTGGATGACGCCATCGTGGTGGTGGAAGCCGTTCACGCCAAATTGGACGAAGGCTACAAATCGGCGAAAAGAGCAACCATTGATGCGATGGACGAAATTACGGGAGCAATCATTTCGATTACGCTGGTCATGGCCGCGGTATTCGTTCCGGTGAGTTTTATCCAGGGATCTACCGGGGTATTCTACAAGCAGTTCGGTTTGACATTGGCGATTTCCATTATCCTTTCGGCAGTAAACGCCTTGACTTTAAGTCCGGCTTTGTGTGCCTTGTTATTGAAACCGCATAAAGATGAACACGGGAAAAAGAAATCCTACCTGCAGCGCTTTAATATGGCATTCAACGCTTCATTTGATAAATTGACCAATCGGTACAAACGTTCTGTTTCATTCATGAGCAGACAAAAATGGGTGATGGTGGTCATTCTGGCAATTTTCACAGGCTTGTTGGTTTGGGGGATGAAAACAACACCGAAAGGATTTGTTCCGGCTGAAGATATGGGAACTGTTTTCTCCGATATTACATTGGCTCCGGGAACTTCCCAGGAAAGAACAGAAGAAATCCTGACTGAGATTGACAGCATTGTGCGTTCGGTACCTGAAACCAAATTCACACTTCGTGTAGTGGGACGTTCGATCATCAGTGGAACGGGAAGTTCTTACGGAATGGTTTTGACCCGTCTGAAATTGTGGAACGAACGCGACCGCGATGTGAAAGAAATTATCGGGGAACTTTTTGCGAAAACGGCACACATTAAAGATGCACGGATTATCTTCTTTTCTCCGCCGACCATCCAGGGATTCGGTAATACTTCCGGGTTTGAATTCCAGTTACAGGATAAATCCGGTGGAGATATCAGCAAGTTTAACGAAGTGGCAACGAACTTCCTGACAGCATTGGGTCAGCGTAAGGAAATTCAATACGCGACAACGTCCTTTAACCCGAATTTCCCGCAATACCAGATCGACGTGAATGTACCGAAGATCAAACAAGCCGGATTGACCGTGAGTGATGTGATGAGCGTGCTCCAGGGATATTACGGAGGTGTTTATGCTTCGAATTTCAATAAGTTCGGAAAACAATACCGCGTGATTTACCAGGCTGAACCGGGAAGCAGAAAGAATCTGCAAAGTTTGAACTCGATTTACGTTCGCAATTCAAAAGGAGAAATGGCTCCGGTTTCGGAATTCATTACGATGAAGCAAGTTTATGGACCGCAGGTTATTTCGCGTTTCAACCTCTTCACATCGATTTCTGCGAACGGAGTTCCGAATGCCGGTTACAGTTCCGGAGATGCGATGAAGGCGATTGAAGAAGTGGCGAAAACAACACTTCCGGCCGGATACGATTACGAATTCTCCGGGTTATCACGTGAAGAAAGCACCGGAGGAAACCAGACTTTGTACATCTTCCTGTTGTGTGTGGTGTTTGTATATTTCTTACTTGCAGCGCAATACGAAAGCTACATTCTTCCATTGGCGGTGTTGATTTCATTACCGATCGGTTTGTCGGGTGTTTTCATCTTCGACAAGATTTTCGAAGTAGATAACAACATCTATACGCAGATTACTTTGGTAATGCTTGTCGGATTGCTGGCCAAGAATGCCATTCTGATCGTGGAATATGCAGTGGATCGCAGAAGAAAAGGAATGAGTATTACGGAAGCTGCGATCAGTGGTGCAACGGCACGTTTACGACCAATTCTGATGACATCCTTCGCCTTCATTTTCGGATTATTGCCGCTGATGTTGTCGAAAGGAGTTGGAGCAGCAGGAAATACTTCCATCGGAACAGGAGCAGTAGGTGGAATGTTGATCGGAACCATTTTCGGAGTGCTTGTGATCCCGATCCTGTTCATTATTTTCCAGAATCTCCAGGAAAAAGTGAGCAGTAAGAAAGTAGATGATGAGGACGAAGTTGGAGCAGAAGGAACTGCGTAAGAAAGTATAAAGGATTTAAAATAGAATCAATGAAATTCAATAAGATAATAACGACGGTATTTCTCGTTTTGCTTTTGGTAGTATCGGGTTGTGTGACTACCAAATACGAACGGCCGGACGAAGTGGTTACAGAAAAACTGTATCGCGATCAGGCTTCTGAGGACACAACTTCCATTGCAGATTTGAATTGGAAGCAGCTTTTTTCGGATCCGAATTTACAGGATCTGATTGAAAAAGGATTGGCTCAAAACCTGAATTTGAAGCAGGCAGTTTCCCGTATGGAATCGGCACAGGCTTATTTGAAGCAAAGTAAAATGGCGTTTATTCCGTCGCTTACTTTAGATATCAATTCAACGGATGCGAAGCAATCACAACGGGCTGTCAATGCTCCTCCGGGACTTTTGAAACTGACTACGCATACCAACCGGATTCAGCTTGGAACGGCTTGGGAATTGGATGTTTGGGGAAAATTGCGCAGTGCGAAAAGAGGAGCGCTTGCAAGTGTGTTGGAAAGCGAAGCTGGAATGCGCGCCGTTCAGACACAATTGATCGCTGACATTGCCAATGCGTATTACAGCCTGGTTTCGTTGGATAAGCAATTAAAAATTACCGAAGAAACGGTTGAAGTGAGAAAACGTCAGGTAGAAACCTTGATTGCATTGCAGGAATCGGGGAAAATCACCGGTGCTGATGTGGCTCAAAGTCAGGCCAACGCAGCTGCAGGAGAAGTTATGATCCCGGATTTGAAAAATAAGATCTGGCAAACAGAAAACCTGTTGAATTTCCTGCTGGCACGTGAACCTCAAGCGATTCAACGCAGCTCTTTGGACGATCAAACCGTTTATGCAGATCTGAAAACAGGAGTTTCTTCGCAGTTGCTGAAAAACCGTCCGGATGTACAGCAAGCGGAATACGCCTTCATTGCAGCATTTGAAAATACGAACGTCGCGAAGACGTATTTCTATCCATCGTTTACCTTAACGGCGAGTGGCGGATTTGCGAGTTTCAAAATCCAGGAATTGTTCAGTCAATCGGTTTTCTACAACATTATCGGAGGTTTGACACAGCCGATTTTCAACCAGGGAAGAAACAAAATGCGTTTGCGCCAGGCAAAAGCCGATCAGCAGATTGCGTACTACGGATTCCAGAATTCGATTTTACAAGGAGGACAGGAAGTTTCAAACGCTCTGTTTTCTTACCAGAATGCGGTGGAGCGGGAACGAATCCGTCAGCAGCAGATCCAGTTTCTGATGATTGCGGTAGATAACACCCGTGAATTGTTGAGCAATCGTTCCGGAGTGAATTACACGGATGTTTTGACTTCCGAACAAAACCTGATTGCGGCACAAATGAGCGGAATCAATGACAAATTAGATCAATTACAGGCGGTAGTAAATCTATACAGAGCGCTTGGCGGCGGTTGGAAATAGTTTTACTTAATTGCGAATTCCTAATTACGAGTTGCGAATGAATCATTCCACATAATTCGTAATTGGGAATTTGCCATTTTTCAATGTTGTCCGTTCGATGATGAATAAGTTGTTCTCAGTATGTCTTGTTGAGTCCCCGGCAGAAGCATCGCGGATAATATTCCAAATTCCACACATTCGTAATTAGGAATTCGCCATTCGTAATTATTTTTACCTGAATTAAAACAAAAAGCGGAATGAAAAATCTAAAAGTAATCGCATTGATCGGATTGGGATTTATGGCCATTCAATCGTGTTCGAAACAGAGCGAAATATGTGATTGCATTGATCTGTCCGCAGCTATTTCTGAAGGTGAAAGTACTGTTCATTACAATGGGACTTTCCGGAAAAAATATTTGAAAGAACATCAGGTCGAAAATGAGAAATGCGAGAAACTTTTTTCGGGAGTAACTGATAAAGCAGGCCAGGAAAAAATAGTTGCTGAGTTAAAGCAGTGTAAAGGTTATGAAGCATACACTGAAGGGATACAGAAACAAATAGAATACACCCAGCAACAGTAATTCCACACATTCGTAATTAGGAATTCGTCATTCGTAATTACTTTTACCTCAACTTAAACGAAAACAAATGAAAAATCTAAAAGCAATAGCATTGATCGGATTGGGATTTATGGCCATTCAATCGTGTTCGAAACAAAGTGAAATCTGTGATTGCATGGACTTGACCACTGAATTGATGAAGGGTGAACGTGAGAACAAGTATGATGGAACATTCACGAAAAAATTCGAAGCGGAACACAAAGCCGAAAAAGCAAAGTGTGAGAAACTGAATGATGTCAAGGACAAAGCGAGCCAGGAAAAAATGCGTAAGGAATCCAAAGAATGCAGTGGTTATGCCGAATACAAAGACGAAACAATCAAGTCGTTGGAGCAATTGAAAAAGCAGATGCCGGATCTTTCCAAACAAATTGATGAATCAATCGAAAAACTCAAAGCCGAATAAATTTGGATTCGAATAGGCGCAATTTTCATTCGTGCCTCGTAATTCGGCATTCGTAATTATTAATTCGCCATTCATCATGCGCAATTCGTAATTATTTTGTGGTACATTTACCCAACTTAAATAAAAAACGAATGAAAAATTTAAAGGTAATTGCACTAATCGGATTGGGATTCATGACAATTCAATCTTGTTCTAAGCAAAGCGAATTGTGTGAGTGTACGGACTTGGCTACTGAAATGATGAAAGGTGACCGTGAGAAGAACTACGACGGAACTTTCCAAAAGAAATTTGCTGAAGAGCACAAAGCTGAAGAAGCAAAATGTAAGAAAATTTACGAAGGAAAAAACGATAAAGAAAGCCAGGAAAAACTGCGCAAAGAAATGAAAGAGTGCAGCGGATACGGAGCGTTCAAAGACGAAACGATCAAATCTATGGAGCACTTGAAAAAACAAATGCCAGAGCTTTCTAAAGAAATCGATAAGTCAATCAAAGAATTGCAGGCAGAATAATTGATTCTGACAACATTCGAAAAGCCACCGGTCCAAAAGATCGGTGGCTTTTTTGTGAAATACTGATTTTTTAGCCCTATCCCAATGTTGGGGAGTTATGTTTTTGAGAATTCCCAAAAACAGAATGGTGTTCGGTTTAAGCGGGCATATCCGGCTTTCGCTACAATAATTGGTTAAAAACCGTTACTTTAGAAGCCAAATACTTATGACCAAAACATACATTACAAACCTAAATCAATCACAATGCCTAAAATTCTGATTTTTGTATGCACCCCGTTATGAGCAAAATTGAAAAGATATTATTCAGTTTGGTTTGTATCGTTTTGATGCATTTTGATTTAAACAGTCAGAAGCTGTTGGAACAACAACCTGAAATTCGAATTACTTATAGTGATTCTGATAGTGCAAGAGTTCATTCGTTTGTAGGCTTGCCAAATCCTAAGATCTCTGTTGTAACATACGGCAGAATCAATGAATATTTTGTTTTGTCAGATACTTTGAAAAGAGATTATGTTCTATTCGGGAATTCAAAAGTCACCATAGATAAATTGCAAGGACTGCAACAATGTGATTATACGGGAGCATATGACATATTTGAATGTAGATGGGTTGAAAATCGATTTTTAATCCTCTCTTGTGTAAATACATACTTTTATGGAACGAATCAAAATGTGTTTTATGCCGTATTTGAATTGAAAAAGAATCATTGGAACTATCATAGTTCGTATGACAATGAAGCAGATAGACCAACGGACAGCATCAGAGTTATTAGCTCAAAAAAAAGACTGAAACTAAAAGGAAAGTATTTAAAGCAATCAAAACGACTAGGTTTGGATTGTTCGAATTAACGATGATGCATCTGAATCACAATTGATTTCAAAAATTGAAAGTTAAAAATGAAGTTTAATAAAAGCTCAATAAGTAGTGTTTTGTTCGTTGTGCTCCTGGCTTTTGCCTTTGAATTCGCACTTGCGTGTTTTTCAAATCTGGCAACCATTTTGTTTGCTTCGATCAGAACAACCTGGTATGAATATGTTTCTTTAGTGGTAATATTCGGGTTGCCCTTATTCCTGTTTGTTTTTTTGTATAAGAAATTGGTTTTGGTCGAAAGACGAAGCTTGTATTTGTTTCTGCTATGTATAGGTTTGACAATTATGAGTATCTGGCTGAACAAGGTGGCGGCCCGCAAAATGATTAATAATAATATGAATGAAATGTTTCTTTATCGGTACTCAGCATACAGAAACTGGCTTGCTTACCTGCGCTATTTCGGGAAATATGTCTTGATAGTTCTTCTCGCAATTTTAAGTTGGTATGAAACTGCAAAGGATAGAAATGTTCAATCCGATGAAATTAAATGGGAAGATGAATAAGGGGCATAAGTATTTAGCTGTTTTTTCAGTTGCAACAATAATCATTATTGCGATAATTATTGGGTCTCAGACGGCAAGAAATAATAGATTCGATAACCTGAATTCGGAATTTAAAGAATCGGAATTTTCTGGTGTTGTAACCATGATTACTCAGGATAAGTTAGACCATAATAGTTGGAAAATTTATTTTGATAAAAACAACAATAGTTTAGATTTAACCTGGTTTGAAAATAAAACAGAGTTGATAAATAGAATTCATATTGGAGACAGTATTAGTAAACCGAAGAACGGTGAGATCATTCATGTTTTTTCGAAAACGAAGGCTTTCGGAATTAAAGTAATCATTCTTAAATGAAAAAATCAGAAAATGAATGTAATCAGGTTCCTCTCTGTTGTTCTGTTTTTCGTTTCCTGCTCCCATCATGATGATAGGATGAAAAAGGAAGGAAGTGTAAGGTACGATAGAAAAATAAATGAGTTTGAAAGTTTTGAAGCATTTTGGAATGAATTCGCTCAATCACTAAAATCGAATGATACGTTGACGATTTTGGAATTCAGTCTTCCGGAAATTGAAGTGGGAACAATCGATGCTTCGGATCGGACTTTTTCATTTAAGGACAAGGAAGTTGCAGAAATCCTGTTGTTTGAATATCACAATGGAGGGTATTACGATTCTGAAAAAGATAAAGATGTGTCGAATGTTGAGATGATAGATTTACCATTATCTCAATTACCGGATTACAAGAAAGATTCAGATGATCAGCGAATAAACAATTTTGTGTTTTCGAAGAACAAAGACGGTTGGAAGTTGACCGGACTTTATACTCACGTTGACAATTATTTAAAAATTCAACAACACCCCAAATGAACCTCGAAAAATTTAAACGACTTACTAAATTGTATGCTGATTCACCTGTAAACAGTGAAATGTTGTCATCGAAAGAATATAACGAATACCTGGATGCCTTTCATGATAACAAGGAATGTCAGGAGTGGGAATTAAAGAGAAGAGTAAAAAATGCGGGAATAAACTATCAAAAGTATTGTTGCATTCACATGGCGTATCATCTGATTGAAGATAAGAAATCAAAAAAAGAAGGCGCAATCAATTATGATTTGGTCGTTACACATACGTATGGGCGAAAAGAATTCGGGATCCCGATTCACGATGGAGGAACATCCTTTATTCAAATCAATTATTGCCCCTGGTGCGGAGAGAAATTACCAGGGAATTAACTTCTTCCTTTTCAGTTTTACCTTTTAATTTTTCCTTGGTACCTCATAAATCCAGCGCAAAAAGAAACTGTAGGAATCATAACGCGTATCCATCGGAATGCCGGCAACCAAGCCAATTTTCGACGTTTTTGAAACCGTCATCCGCATTTGCGGGCGTAAAACCACCGAAGTAAAATGATTCGCTATTAGCGTATTGATCTCCAATCCGATCACACTTTTGGTCGACGGAACAGCATAGTGCACACTTCCGTTCATGTGAAAAAACAATTCACTATTGCTGGAGCGAAGTTCTTTTTCCCATTCCGGCCCGGTAATCAGCATCGTGTGGATGTTGTTCTTCCAGCTTTTCGCCACCACCAGGAAAGGATGCATCAGGTTAGCCCGAACAACCCGTTCCTTTCCATATCTGCTGAAAGAAGTCAGTTCGAATTCATTCAGATAACCCAAAGCGGCAGAAGTGTTGAAACGCGGAGAAACCAGGAAAGTATATTGCGTAGCGAGCTTCAGTCCGTCGAGACGATTTCCCGGAAGTGGTTCCGTCTGATTTCCTGTTCCGAAAGAAAACGTAAAAGGAATTTCCACTTCGAAACCCAATCTGTTCACCGGGGCAAATTCGTATTCCACCAAGGTTGTCAATTCCACATGATCATTCAAATGAGCGCTCCCCAAACCGATGTTCCATTCGCGTTCACCTTTTCTGGCTCCCAAATCACGGATCAGATCCACAAACAAAGGTTCGATGTGTTTAACCTTCGGTGGAAGCAAGGAATCTGCATTTTGAGCAAACGATTGAAAGGAACAAGTAAAGGCAATCCATACGAAAACGAACAATTTCTCCATAATCTTCAATTTGATGGAGCAAAATTCCGGTCCGAATCTGGAAAAAGTTGGGAACGATTCTGAAAGGATATGGAATTAAAACCACATAGCACACATAAGTTCACATAGTTTTTAAGTGTTCATACAAAAAACATCTATACGATTATAACTATCTGCGTTCCTCCGTGGGAAACAATAAAACAGTTCAGGTCTTTGCATTCTTCTGCGCTCCTCCGCGTTCCTCCGCGGGAAACAAAATTAAAACCACCAGCATGACCATGATCCATCTGCGTTCTTCTGCGCTCCTCTGCGGGAGAAAACAAAAAGAATCACACATAAATTGTTTCAAAATCTATTTATTTCTATTGTCCGAATATTCCCGATTTCCGCAAATCTATTCCCTGAAAAGCATGTTTTAGGGCGATTCTTTGTACTTTCGTAACGTAGTAATCTTTTCATGAAAAATAAACTGACTGAACTTTTTCAGATTCAATATCCCCTTATCCAGGCAGGAATGATTTGGTGTTCCGGATGGGAGCTGGCAAGTGCCGTTTCAAATGCCGGCGGACTAGGAATTATCGGTTCGGGATCCATGTATCCTGAAATTTTGGATGAACATATCCGCAAATGCAAAGCGGCAACAGACAAACCGTTTGCAGTGAATCTTCCGATGCTGTATCCGAATATTGAAGAACACATCCAAACGATTATCAAGCACCAGGTCCCGGTGGTTTTTACATCCGCAGGAAACCCGAAAACATATACAAGTCGCTTGAAAGAAGCCGGAATTACCGTTGTTCACGTCGTTTCATCCGCGAAATTTGCCCTGAAAGCCCAGGAAGCAGGAGTCGATGCGATTGTTGCAGAAGGATTTGAAGCCGGCGGACACAATGGCCGCGACGAAACCACAACCATGTGTCTCATTCCGATGGTGAAAGCAGTTGTTTCCATTCCCTTAATCGCAGCCGGTGGAATCGGAACTGGAAGAGGAATGCTTGCCGCAATGACTTTGGGAGCAGACGGAGTTCAGATCGGTTCGCGTTTCATTGCTTCTCCGGAATCATCCGCACATCAAAACTTCAAAGACGAAGTGCTGAAAGCAAAAGAAGGTGATACGATGTTGACCTTGAAAGAACTGACTCCGGTTCGTTTGATGAAAAATTCCTTCTTCGAAAAAGTAGAACAGGCCTACGAGCAATGCGCGAGCAACGAACAACTGCACGAACTCCTTGGAAGAGGAAGAGCCAAAAAAGGAATGTTTGAAGGTGATTTGATCGAAGGAGAATTGGAAGTTGGCCAGGTTTCAGGATTGATTTCAGAAATGAAGCCTGCCGGGGAAATTGTCCGGGAAATAATTACAGAATTTAAAACCGCTTTGAATGAACGAAGCGATTCCAAATACACATTTGAATGATCGAATTTAACCGATTTAAGCTTGATAACGGACTCACGGTTCTGCATCATTTTGACTCCACAACGCCCATGGCGGTTGTCAATACTTTGTATGATGTAGGTGCGCGTGATGAATCCGAAGAAAAAACGGGTTTTGCACATCTTTTCGAACATTTGATGTTTGGCGGATCAGTCAATATTCCGGATTTTGATGCACCTTTGCAACGGGCGGGAGGAGAAAGCAATGCATTCACGTCGAATGACATTACGAATTACTACGATACCTTGCCGCTTCAGAATCTTGAAACGGCACTTTGGCTGGAAAGCGACCGGATGCTCTCGTTGGCATTTACTCCGAAAAGTTTGGAGGTACAACGCAATGTGGTGATTGAAGAATTCAAACAACGCTATCTCAATCAGCCGTACGGAGATGTTTGGTTGGAGTTGAGACCTTTGGCATACAAAGAACATCCGTACAAATGGGCAACGATCGGGAAGAAGATCGAACACATTGAAGAAGCGACGATGGAAGATGTGAAAGCATTTTTCAAAGCGCATTATCATCCTGCAAATGCGATTTTGTGTATTGCAGGAAATATTTCATTCGAGGAAACGAAACGCCTGGTTAAGAAATGGTACGGAGATATTCCGGCTTCCCTGAAACCGCAGCGCATCTTGCCGAAAGAACCGGTTCAGAAAGAATTCCGTGAACTGACAATCGAACGAAAAGTTCCCAATGACGCATTCTACTATAGCTTCAAAATGCCTGAAAGACGCAGTTTTGAATACTATGTCACCGATATTATTTCCGATGCACTCGGCCGTGAAAAATCGTCGCGCTTATATTCAAAATTGAAAAAGGAATTGAAACTGGTGACATCGATTAACGCATACATTACAGGCTCAATCGACGAAGGATTGCTGATCATTGACGGAAAATTGAGTGATGGAGTAACATTCGAACAACTGGATGAAGCATTGTGGACGGTTTTAGCAGATTTGAGAAGTGAACTGATGTCGGAAGCGGAAACTTCCAAATTGCTGAACAAAATCAGAACGGTGAAGGAATTCCAGGAGCAAGGTTTGCTGAATCGTGCCATGAACCTGTGTTTGTATGAATTGTTGGGAGATGCAAACGGCGTGAACGAAGAAAACAACTTGTATCAAAGTATCACGGCAGAGCAGATCAAAACGGTTTCGAACCAGGTTTTGAAGAAAGAAAATTGTTCCCTTTTACGCGTTAAATCCATCAAAGAATGAGTTTGAGAAGTCAGCAACCTGAAACGAAACAGGTCAATCATATTTCGTTTGTGAAGCCGCATATCTTTGATGTGACACAGCACGTGAAATTGCTTTGGATGAAAGAAGTTCCGAATGAAACAGTGCGTTTGGATTTGTTCTTCGATGCCGGAATTACGCGTGGAAACGAAAGCATTCCCGCAATTGTTCACAGCTTATTGCTTTCAGGAACCAATGAATTGTCCTCTGTGGAAATTCACGAGCAGATCGATGCTTTGGGAGGTTTCCTGGATACCGATATTTCCTTCGAAACCGCAGTTGTGAGCATTTATTGCTTGCGCGAACACCTGCAGAATATCTCGAACATTGTAGCAGATGCAATTCAGGGTTTGTCCTTCAGAGAAACAGAAGTGGAAGACGTATTGCGTTCGATGAGACAGCAATTTGCAGTGAATCAGCAAAAAGTGAAATACGTGGCGCAGCAGCAATTCCGTAAGAATTTGTTCGCTTCCGATCCCAATTATTCGACCATTTCAGCAGAATCCGATTACGATGAAAGCAAGGTTTCTGCCTATAAAAAATACTGGAAAGAACATTACCTGAACGGATTGACGCGAATTACCCTTGTTGGAGATCTGGAGCAGGACGAAGTAGATGCCTTGATCGATTTGTTCGGAAAATGGGCCATCGACGGAAAAGCAACCTACGGCGGAGATTTTAAGTTTCAGCCGCAGCGAATCAATTTCCCGAAAGACGATGCTGTTCAGTGTGCCGTGAGAATGGGACGATTTTTATTCCCGAAAGCACATCCGGATTACATCGATTTCCAGGTTTTGAATACGATTTTGGGAGATTATTTCGGTTCACGATTGATGTCGAATATCCGCGAAGACAAAGGATACACCTATGGAATCGGTTCCGGGGTGATGGACATGAATCATACCGGATACTTTGTTATCGTAACGGAAGTCGGAAAAGAAGTGCTTGACAAAACATTGCACGAAATCAAATTCGAATTGGAACGCTTGCAAAATGAGCCTGTTCCTCAAGACGAACTGGACCTGGTGAAAAATTACATGCTGGGACAGCTTTTGAAAAGTGCCGACGGACCATACGCCATGTTGGATATGTACAACAGCGTGGATATGCACGATCTGACTTTGTCTTTTTACGATGAAGCGATTCAGAAGATCAAAGACATTACACCGGAGCGAATCCAGGATTTGGCAAAACAATACCTCAATTTTGAAGATTTTTTAATCATTACTGCGGGATAAATACACAACTCAGATACATTTTCTGCGTTAATTGATAAAAGACTTTAAACGGACTTCCGGTCTTGTCTCCAGACTCTTATAGTCTGAATGTCTTTTTTAATTGAAGCGAAGAATAAAAACAAACTAAAAAACAGGTTTTTACGTTATAGATAGTATGATTCGAGTATTTCTCCTGGCGATCGTCGTTGCTTTCTGCTTTCAAGCGAATGCTACTCATGTAATGGGTGGGGAAATTACGTGGAAATGTACCGGGAACGGTTACGTGTTTCGATTGGTTTTTTACCGCGATTGCAATGGCGTAGACGTGAATCCTGTTTCGGAGAATCTGAAAATCTGGAATCATCCCGGGTTATCGACTATTCCTGTTTTGTTTGTAAGCCGTACGGACATTTCTCCGACTTGTTCGGCAGTTGCCGGTTCACCGCCGCCCTTGAGTTGTGGTTCGGGTGCGAACGGCGGAAACGGAGTAGGAGCCATTGAAAGAATCATTTACGAATCCAATCCGGTTATTTTATCCGGAGTTCCTCCTGCACAAGGCTGGATCATTACATACAGCAATTTCTCCCGAAACGGAAGTATTACCAACCTGGTCAATCCGACGAATTACGGAGTAACAATCCGCGCGACTATGTACGCGATTCCGGGCGCAACAGCCGGAGTTTGCACGGATAATTCACCACGTTTTTTACAGGATCCTTACCTGGTTTTATGTGCCGGAGAAAACTATGAATACAACATGCATCCGTCTGATGAAGATTTGGATTCAGTTGTAACAATTCTCGCAGCACCGATGGATCGCATTGAAGGAGCAACTTACAATCCGCCGGTTGATCCGGATTTTGTTCCCTATGAAGCTGGCTTCAGTGCCACAAATCCAACTCCGGATGCTACATTCAATGCCGGAAATATTCCTTTGACTTTAGACTCTCAAAACGGACATTTGAGCTTCCGTTCGTTTACCATCGGTGGTTTCGTGGTGAAAGTCATAGCCCGATCTTACCGAAACGGAGTGCTGATTGCAGAGGTCGAACGCGAAATGCAATTGATCGTCACGAATTGTCCGGCAAATAACAATGCTCCGGTGATCAACGGGCCTTTTGGCGGATTGTTTGAAACAACCGTCAATGCAGGTGCTTTGGTGAACTTTACTTTGCAGGCAACGGATGTTGAATTTTTGCAGGATGGATCACCTCAAAGCAATTATTTGACAGCAAGTGGTTCGCAGTTCGGAACAAACTTTACGAGTAATACCGGTTGTGATGTAGCACCTTGTGCGACTTTGAATCAAACACCGATTATTACAGGAATTCAGGGAGTTTCAACCAATTTCTCCTGGCAAACGGATTGTGCTCATTTGATTGATGTGCACGGAAATATCGACGACGAGAAAACATACACTTTTGTATTCCGCGTGCAGGATAATTTCTGCCAAATCCCGAAAACGACTTTCAAAACGATTACCATTCACGTTAAAAATCCGGGATTGATTCCGGCAACGAAAATTAACTGCATTTCGACATTGCCAAACGGAAGTTTGAACATTTCGTGGGATCCGGTTGCGAACCCGAACAACACCTTTGTCGATTATGAATTGTATTCCATTCAGAATGGATTGATCGGGAATTACCCGATCGGAGTGACAACGGTGAATGTTCCGGCTCCCGGCCAGGACAATGATTATTACGTTCAGGTAAAATCCGGATGTAATGTGACTTTGTCGAGTGATACGGTGAAGAACATTCAACTGGCCTTGTTCAATCCTGCAAACGGAACAGCAGTTCTGGACTGGAACCTTCCGTCTCCAACTCCGCTTCCGGGAATGGATAATTTTTCTACCATTTACAGGGAATATCCCGTCGGAACCTGGACTCCAATCGCAGTTTTGCCATATAACACGACGCATTTCGTGGATACCATTGATATCTGTTCGGCTTTCCTGAATTACCAGGTCGTTTATTTCACTCCGACGTGTCAGTGGTCATCCAATATTATCGGGGATAATCTCCAGGATGATATTACACCGGGAATTCCGACTATTTCAAGTGTTTCCGTTGATACGCTTACGGGAAATATCGTTATTACCTGGGATCAGAATCACGAACCGGATACTTTCGGATACATCGTTTATCACAAAGATGCCAACGGATTTGTTGTAGAAATCGATACCGTTTGGGGAATCGCCAATACAACGTACACGCATCCGATTCCGGTTACCGGACCGGAAACGTATTCGATTGCCGCATTTGACTCTTGTTTTACACCGGCAATTCCTCCTACTTTTCAGACTTCTGCAAAAGCGCAATTGAATACAAGTATGTATCTGACTTATACAACGAATAGTTGTACTTCGCAGGCAGAATTAACCTGGACACCTTATTTGGGTTGGGGGAACGGATTAACAGGTTATACCATTTTTGTGAAAGAAGGAAACGGAGCCTGGGTAGCGGTTGGAACAACAACCGGTGAGTCTTACGACCTGGATTTGATTCCGCTCCAAACTTACAGTGTCGTCATCCGGGCAAATAACGGAAACGGTTTCGAGGCATTTTCCAATAAAGATTCGTTTGTCATTACGGCTCCGGCTGCACCGGTAATTAATTACCTGCGGGTAGCAACCGTGGATCAGAAAACGGTCGTGTTGCGTCATGAAATTTCCGTCGGTACAAACGTTAAAGCCATTCGTTTCGAAAAATTCAATCATGCAACCGGTCAATACGATGTACTTGGAGAAGTGCCGGCAACAAGTTCTACACTTTCCATTACAGATACTGATGTGGACGTAGATAATTTCAGTTACATCTACAGAGCTGTTGTTATTGACAGTTGCGGAAACCAGGGAGCAATATCCAATCGCGCAAAAACGATCTTATTAAAAGTAAAAGCGGATCAAACGCGATTAACTACTCAGCTGAACTGGTCGCCATATGGAGACTACGATGGTGGAGTATTGCAATACCAGATTTACCGTGGAATTGACGGAATCTTCCCGGCAACACCAACAGCAGTTGTTCCTCCGGATCAGCGCTACTTTGAAGATTTGGTCGATGAACTGGGCTTTGAGCACAGCGGAAAAGTGTGTTATTACGTGATTGCTGAAGAAGCGGTGAATCAATACGGAATCCAGGAATTGAGCTTGTCAAATGCAGCTTGTGCGGTTATTGAACCCTTGGTTTACATTCCGAATGCATTTACACCGGGTGGAATCAACCCGATTTTCATCCCGGTTGTTTCGTTCCAGGATGTGTCGAAATATGAGTTTTCTATCGTAGATCGCTGGGGGCAATTAGTGTTTCAGACAAATGATCCGGCGGTTGGCTGGGACGGGCATCATCAGCAAAGCGGGAAACTAGTTGCTCCGAACGTGTATGTCTATGTGTTGAAAGTAGTAGATGGAAACAACCAGGAATACTATTTCCGCGGAAATGTGACGGTGATACATTAAAGAGAAAAAAAGACTCGTATTTCCCCGTGTTTCAGCACTTTTTTCATTGAAAATGATTAACTTGAAGAGCTAATTGAAACTATGAGAACTTCAGGCCAAAAATTGCATACTCCGCAGCTCACGCACGAATCATCGTTAAAAACATTGGTTGAAAACAGAACCGTTCATACCTTGAATTATTGTGAATTGAATTTGTTTGAAACCTACCAGGAATCGCACCTCGTTCCTTTGAAGTTTAACGATTTGGTGGTGACAAGTATGCTGCGTGGAAAGAAGATTATGCACCTCTTTGACGATCCTGAATTCGATTATTTTCCCGGAGAAACAGTAATTGTTCCGTCCCAGGTTGAGATGAAAATCGATTTTCCTGAAGCAAGTTTTGAAAACCCGACCCAATGCCTGGCCTTGGCAATTGATCATCAGAAAATTGAAGATACACTGCAGTTTCTTAACGAACGGTATCCAAAGGAAGACAGTAGCGACTTTTGGCATCTGAACCATTCCGATTACTTTTTTTACAACAACCAGGAAATGGCAGCGACAATTAACAAGTTAATCCAGGTGTGTATGAGTAATAATCTGACCAAAGATGTACTTGCAGATATTGCGCTTCAGGAATTGTTGATTCACATGATTCAGCTTCAAACAGTGAATGCGACGCAGGAAAATGCTTCGAATGACCATTCGACACTCTTGAATCACATTGTGAAATTTATCCGTGACCATATCGACGACCGCTTAACGATGAATGACCTGACGAACGAAGCGTGCATGAGTAAAACATCATTCTACCGGTATTTTAAACGCGAATTGGGAATGAGTCCGAATGAATTTGTGTTGAAGGAACGTATCAAATTTGCAAAATCCCTCTTGAAAAACCAGGATATTCAGGTGAACCAGGTATGCTTTGAATCTGGTTTCGACGATTGCAATTATTTCATTCGCGCGTTTAAAAAGATTGAAGGGATCACGCCGAAACAGTTTCAGCAATGCCAGGGAATCAATCCTCTGAAAATTTGAGTGGAGTCAGATTTTGGCTTTCTTCATCTGTGAAAAGTCGGCTTCTGATGATAAAACGAATTCCCATCGGGATTTCAAGTGAAAAACTGGAACCTCTTCCGGGCGTTACATCCAGGGTCAGATGCGTAAATTTCCAGTATTCGAACTGATCCTTGCTCATTCAGAATTCACATCCTTCAATTTCACCCAAGCATACATCGCTGCTTCCGACCTTGAAATCTCCTTTTTCGAAACACATCGGCTGTGAACCGTCGCAGCATCCGCCACTTTGATGAAACATCAAATCCCCGAACTGTTTTTTGAGTTGATTCACAACTTCAATTGCTTTATCCGTTATCGCAATCCGCGTAACCATTTACTGTCATTTTATTTGATTTGTCAAAAATCCGCGAAGTAAAATACTCCGCGGACTTGTATCGAGAGACTGGTACGTTCAGTCTCTCACCCCGAACGTTTTAACAGGTCGTTTCCTGATTTATAATCCCGATAATCATTGGGACGAATCTTTTGGCAGAATCCGGATATCGCAATATTGCGATATCGCTAAATTTCAATTTTGTTACAACGCTTTAGAAAAAGCCTAATTTGTTCTTGTTGTAAGAAATCAGCATGTTTTTAGTCTGACGGTAATGAGCCAGCATCATTTTATGCGTTTCGCGACCGAAACCTGATTTTTTATATCCACCGAATGGTGCGTGAGCCGGGTAAGCATGATAACTATTGACCCAGACACGTCCGGCCTGGATCGCTCTCGGAACCTGGTACAATTCATGTGCATCGCGCGTCCAGACACCGGCGCCTAATCCGTAAAGCGTGTCGTTTGCAATTTCGATGGCTTCTTCTGTTGTTTTAAAAGTCGTTACACAAACTACCGGCCCGAAAATTTCTTCCTGGAAAACCCGCATTTTATTGTGTCCTTTCAGGATTGTCGGCTGTATGTAATATCCACCTTCCAAATCTCCTGGCAATTTATTCGCAGCGCCTCCGGCAAGAACTTCAGCACCTTCTTCCACGCCGATTTTCAGGTAAGACTGGATTTTTTCATATTGATCATTGGAAGCCTGTGCGCCCATCATCACATTTCCATCCAACGGATTTCCGGTAACGATTGCATTGGTCCGTTCGATCACGCGCTTCATAAATTGGTCATAAATCGATTCGTGAACCAAAATTCTGGACGGGCAAGTACAAACTTCTCCCTGGTTCAATGCAAACAATACAGCTCCTTCAATGGCTTTGTCGAAGAACTCATCGTCGTGGTCCGCAACTGAAGGAAAGAAGATATTCGGAGATTTTCCACCCAATTCCATGGTTACGGGAACCAGGTTTTCCGACGCATATTGCATGATCAAACGTCCCGTTGTAGTTTCTCCCGTAAATGCGACTTTCTGAACGCGTGGAGAAGTTGCCAGTGGTTTTCCTGCTTCAGGACCAAAACCGGTTACGACATTTAAAACTCCGGCAGGAAGAACATCCCGGATCAATTCCATTAAAACCATAATAGAGGTTGGAGTTTGCTCCGCTGGTTTGACGATGACGCAATTTCCCGCAGCCAAAGCCGGAGCGATTTTCCAGGTCGCCATCAAAAGCGGGAAATTCCAGGGAATAATCTGTCCGACAACTCCCAATGGTTCATGTAAGTTGATGCTTACCGTATGCTCATCGTGTTCGGAAATTGTTCCTTCCTCCGAACGGATTACTCCGGCGAAGTAACGGAAATGATCTACACACAAAGGAAGATCAGCTGCTCTTGTCTCACGGATTGCTTTTCCGTTATCAATTGTTTCAACCACAGCAAGCAATTCCAGGTTTGCTTCGATGATATCCGCAATCTTTAAAAGCAGGTTTGAACGGTTTGTAACGGATGTTTTCGACCAGCCGGGGAAAGCCGCATGTGCAGCATCTAAAGCCAGTTCGATATCTTCTTTTCCGGATCTCGCAGCTTTGGTGAAAACCTTACCGTCGATTGGTGATACATTGTCGAAATATTCTCCTGAAACAGGAGCAACAAATTTCCCGCCGATAAAATTATCGTAATGGGACTTAAAATTTGGTCTTTGTGCTAATGAGCTCATAGTTTTATCGATTTATAGAAATACAAATGAACCCCGAACTGCAAAAGTTTTATAGCACTATTGATTCAAATAATAGCACTATTGTTTCAGGAAAAAAGAAAAGTGATTTTTAAACTTGATTTTTAGTGCGTTGCGTATCTAATTGTGATTTAACATTGGCAATTCGCAATTATAAATCGTAATTTTAAAGCATGTTGTCTCGATTTTTGCGAAAACTAAACGGTGGAATCTTCTTTCTGAGGAATAGTTTAAGCCCCCGCCAATTTTTACTTCTTTCAAGCGTATTGGTTGGTTTGTCTTCTGCTTTGGCAGTGATTATCCTGAAATCATTCGCGCACATGGTATTGGTTTTTGCAAAGGATCTGAATCACAAATTTCATTTCAAATACCTGGATTTCATTTTACCTGTTTTCGGAATCGTTCTGACCATTTGGATTACCAAAAGATTACTCAACGGGAAATTAGAAAAAGGAACCTGGCGGATTATTTATGCAATCACCAAGAAGTCGAGTATCATGCCGCGCAAGCAAATGTATGCGCAGGTCATTACCTCATCGGTGACCGTTGGTTTCGGTGGCTCAGCCGGATTGGAATCTCCGGTAACGATCACCGGAGCAGCTTTCGGGTCGAATTATGCACGGGTTTACAAACTGACAACCAAGGAACGAACTTTATTATTGGCCTGCGGAGTTGCCTCCGGAATTGCCGCAGCATTTAACGCGCCGATTGCCGGAGTTTTATTCACGCTGGAAGTATTACTGGCCGATGTCGGAATTACTGCTTTTATTCCCCTAATGCTTTCTGCCGCTTCCGGAGCTTTGCTTTCCGCTGCCATTTTGAACGAAAGCATTTTATTGTCGTTTAAAAACATGGCCGTTTTCGAATTGCGAAACGTCCCTTTTTATATGATCCTGGGAGTTCTGACGGGTTTCATTGCAGTTTACCATTCGCGTGTTTTCAATAAAGTGGAAACCTGGATGGAACATGTGAAACTGAAACCCTATCAAAAAGGAATTTTCGGAGCGTTGTTGTTATCCATCCTCATCTTTATTTTTCCCTCCTTATTCGGTGAAGGATATGAAAGCATCCGTTCCTTATCTGCTGAAAAAGTATTCGATCTGATGGATGGAACCTTGTTTGAGAACTTTAACCAAACCTGGTTTCCTTTGTTGTTTATCGGGGCAGTTGTTTTTCTCAAAGCCATTGCAACCGGATTAACGTTGGGCTCCGGAGGAAACGGGGGAAATTTCGCCCCGTCCTTGTTTGTGGGAAGTTATACGGGTTTTGCGTTCGCATACGGCTGGAATTTAACCGGTTTGGCTTTTTCGCTTCCGGTTACGAATTTCACGATGGTTGGAATGGCCGGCATGTTGAGTGGTTTGTTCCATGCGCCATTAACTGCAATCTTCCTTATCGCAGAGATTACGGGAGGTTATGGACTGATGATTCCTTTGATGATCGTTTCCTCGATCAGTTTTGCCATTTCAAAACGCTATTCCAATCACTCGATGGATATTGTGAAGCTGGCAGAGGAAGGCCATGTGGTTCGGGCAGATAAAGACCGCCATGTCTTGTCATCGATCGAAAGTGCAGATATTCTCGAAGAAACGTTGGTGGTATTAAAACCGAATGATACGATCGCGACCTTGTTTACGACTATTCAGCATGCGAATCAGGCTTTGATTCCAATTGTTTCGGATAGTGGAATTTTGCTCGGAATGATCTATTTAGATGATTTGCCGACGATTCTCCCGGTTTATTCCGCTGAACCGAATACGCCTTTGGAACTGGTGATGGAACCGATTCGTTATTCTCTCAATCCGCGAAATACGGTGGAACAGGTGATGGATATGTTCGAACATTCGAAACTGAACTACCTTCCTGTGATCGATAACGACCAGGTTTTGGGTTATTATTCAAAACGCAGATTGCTGGAGGCTTACCGGAATAAGGTAATGGATAGCATGGTAGAATAAAAGCTGCTAAATCGAATTTCCTGCTGCCAAAAAAGCAGATGAATGACTTAACAATCAAAACGAATTCTGATCGTAAAAAAAGCATTCACCGATCTAATTATCAATGGTGTATCAGCCATTTTTCATGTGAATGAACAACTCATTCTTTTTTCACAAATTGTGAAAGTGTATTGAATGTGTGTTGGTGCTAACTGCTTGATATGTCGTCAAAAAGAGCTGTAATGGTGATTCTGAAAGAGAGAACTCCCGAACTTTGGTCTCAAAGTTTAAATGAGAATGGGTGAAGTAAACGTAGATAAAAAAATATGTGTGCGCATAGGGACTTATAAAGTTAGTTTTTAAACGTAAAAAATTAGGCCAGATCTATAAAATGTACGTATGTTTGTGCCCTATAAAATGAAGAAAAATAATGATTAGAAGGGTAACATATTATTCCTTTCACGTATCTGAATTGGTTTATCTTTTGCAAATGAAGAAAGAATTTAAACAATTCAAACCTTCAGAATATCGCTTGAAAGACCTATCCCACACCACTGATGATTTAAGTTATTGCTATGAAGCACTCAAAAAGGTTTCACGTTCTTTTGCTGTTGTCATTCAACAGTTACCGGAAGAATTGAAAAACCCGGTTTGTCTGTTCTACCTTATCCTGCGCGGTCTTGATACTATTGAAGATGATATGAACATCGACAATTCTGTCAAGAAAGACATGCTGCTTACATTTGCTGATCGCATAAACAAAGAAGAGTTTACACTTGAAGATGTGGGCGATACCCAGGATTACCGGGATTTGATGCTTCATTTTGACAAAGTGATTCGTGAATACCAAAAGCTTGGACCGGAATACAAAGAAGTCATTACTGAGATAACCCATGAGATGGCAATCGGGATGAACAAGTATGCGCATGAAAATGTTGAAAGCTATAAAGACTGGGACGATTATTGTTATTACGTGGCCGGATTGGTTGGAATTGGTTTGAGCAGGTTGTTTTTGGCTTCAAAATTGGAGACAAGTGCTAAGCTTGCTAATAAAAACCTGAGTAATGAAATGGGATTGTTCCTTCAAAAAACAAATATCACGCGCGATTTTGCAGAGGATTTGGAACAAGGACGGATTTTCTGGCCGGAGGAATCCTGGAAAAACAAAGCAAATACCTTAAAGGAATTGCAGGCAGATGAACAAAGCGGACTTGCGGCATTGAATGAAGTAGTACTCAATGCATTTGAGCATGTTCCTGCCTGTTTGGAATTTTTGGAATGCCTGGAGAATCAGAAAGTCTTTCGTTTTTGTGCCATTCCACAATTGATGGCGATTGCAACTTTGAAAGAATTGTACAATAACCCGGAGGTATTGCACAAGAACGTTAAAATCAGAAAAGGGAAAACTGCTAAATATTTTATTGCAATCCAGGATTTTAACAGCACGAAAAAAGAATTCATCTCTATTCTCAACAGTTTAGAGAAAAAAGATAATACAGGAAAAATTAAATCAATATTAGCCAAAATTCAACGATGAGCACAGGTGAATTTGATATCATAGTGATTGGTGCCGGAGTTGCCGGAGGAGTATTTGCTGCTTCCCAGCCTGCCAGTACACGGATCCTTGTCATAGAACGCGATTTGACAGAACCCGACAGAATTATCGGTGAATTGATGCAGCCCGGAGGAATTCAGGCCTTAAATGATCTGAAACTGGGGCATTTGCTGGAAGGAATCGACGCGCAGGAGGTCAACGGTTATAACCTGATTAAAGGAAACGAGCGCTTCACAATCGAGTATGACGAAGTTCAAAAAGGAATCAAGGGGCTTGGTTTGAGAAACGGAAAGTTTCTGACAAACATCCGCAAAGAGCTTGAACGAAGAGAGAATATCACAGTCGTTCAGGGAAATGTTACCCAAATCCTGGAGAACAATAACACGATTAACGGCGTAAGCTACACACAGCAAGACGGAACAACTGTTTCGCAATCCGCAAAACTGACGATCGTATGTGACGGACCAATGTCCGTACTGCGTGACAAGTTGAGTAAAGTCAACAAGAAAGTAACATCCTATTTCATGGGATTGGTTCTGAAAGATCTGGAACTAGAGTTTCCTTCTTATGGCCACATGATCGTTACCGGTGATTTTCCAATCCTGGTTTACCCGATTCACACAAACGCTTACCGGATTCTAATTGATTATCCGGGTGGAAAAGCTCCCAAAATGGGAAAAGAATCCATTGAACGTTTGAAGCAGGAAGTTGTAAAAGTATTGCCGGAAGAAATGATTGCTTCGTTTTTAAAGGCAATCGACGAAGAACCTTTAAAAGTCATGCCGAACCACTCGATGAAAGGCCAGGCATTTCATATGAAAGGCGCTGCTCTTTTGGGGGATTCATTAAATATGAGACATCCTTTAACCGGTGGAGGAATGACTGCAACGTTTTCAGATATCCTTTGTCTGAACAGCCAATTAGCAGGAATTGATTTCCAAAATGAAACCAAATTGGAATCCGCCGTTAATGAGTATTACAAGAATAGAGGAAAAAATGTGGAAACAATCAACATTTTGGCAAACGCATTGTACAGGGTGTTTACAGATGAAGTATTGAAGGAAGCATGCTTTGAATATTTACAGAAGGGAGGAGAACAGGCAACAGGCCCGCTTTCCATTCTTTCGGGGATCAACAGAAACAAACAGTTCCTGTTGAAACACTTTTTTAAAGTGGCGATGCAGCACCCGATACATTTTATTACTAAACCGGCGAAACAAATACGCCTATATAAAAATGCCACAAAAATTATTCGTCCGATTTTAAAGGATGAAGGAGTTTCGGCAATGATCTGATGGAAAAAATTGAACACGAATCGCTGGAAGCGGCAGACTTAAGAAAACAAAATCATTTGGATTTGGCTTTTGCTTCGCAAAGTGCCTTGTCGGATGGTCGTTTTTATTACGAACCGATGTTGGAGGGACATCCTGAACAATCGGACATGTCTATTCAGTTAGGAGGAAAAACACTGCGTTATCCTGTTTGGATTTCAAGTATGACAGGTGGTACATCTGCTGCTGGTCCACTCAATAAAATGCTGGCAAAAACGGCCGGTAAATATGGTTTTGGAATGGGCTTGGGTTCTTGCCGGGTTATTTTGGAAGACAATACCTATTTCGATGATTTTAACCTGCGTCCGATTTTGGGGGATGAATCACCTTTATACGCGAATGTAGGAATTGCTCAAATTGAGCGCTTAATAGATAAAGGACAAACTTCCAAGCTGAAAGCATTGGTAGATAAGCTGGATGCGGATGGTTTGATCGTACACGTGAATCCCTTGCAGGAATGGTTGCAGCCGGAAGGCGATTTGATTCAGCGTTCCCCGCTTGTCACCATCAAACAGTTGTTGAATGAAATCGACACCAACATCATTGTGAAGGAAGTAGGGCAGGGCTTTGGTCCTGAAAGTATGAGAGAATTACTGAAATTGCCGATTCTGGCAATTGACTTTGCTGCAAATGGCGGAACCAACTTTTCAAAATTAGAATTGTTGCGTAACGAACCATTGAAGGCTCATTATGAAGATGTCATTGCTTTGGGACATTCTGCTTACGAAATGGTAGATTTTTTAAATACCGCAATCCGTGAACTAGGTTCTGAACGTAAGTGTAATAATGTGATAATAAGTGGTGGAATTAAAAACTTTTTGGATGGTTATTATTTAACCTCCAAAGCAGATATGCCTGCAATTTACGGTCAGGCGGCGCCATTCTTAAAGCATGCAAATGAATCACAGGAAGCCCTGGATACATTTGCTGAAATACAAATAAAAGGGTTACTAATGGCTCAAAAATTTCTAAAAATAAAGTGATGGAAATAATAGAAGGGTTCTCAAAAAAGAACAAGCAGGAGAAGTTGGAAGCGATTATAAAGTATTTTAAGTCGCCGGGTGAAACGATGGAAACATTCAAAAGTTTTGATCACCCAGAGGTTGCTGTTCAAGAAGTGATCAATGAGTTTAGTGAAAATACGATCTCAAATTTCCACTTGCCTTATAGCATTGCTCCAAACTTTTTAATCAATGGAAAGACATTTGCCGTTCCAATGGTCATCGAAGAAAGCTCTGTTGTTGCTGCAGCTTCAAACAGCGCGAAATTCTGGTATACCTTAGGCGGATTCCATACAGAAATCGTTGATACGGAAAAAGTAGGACAAGTTCACTTTGTATGGCACGATGATATCGAAAAACTGATCAGCCGTTTTGATGAATTAAAGCAATTGCTGCTTGACGGTTCAGAAGATATTACGGTCAATATGCGTAAGCGTGGTGGTGGTATCAAGAATATTATTTTGAAAGATCTTTCAGACAAAGAAACGGGATTGATGCAGTTGTTTGTCACGTTTGAAACGAAAGATTCAATGGGTGCAAATTTCGTAAACTCTTGTTTGGAACGATTTGCAGACCTATTCAGAAACTGGCACCAAAACCAACCGGAATTCAAAAAAGACGGTTTGGAGATCATTATGTCGATTCTTTCTAACCTGACACCTAACTGTGTGGTGAAGTGCTGGGTGGAAACGGATGTAAAGAACCTGGATGGAATTGTTGCAGGGATTTCCGGGAAAGAGTTTGCGAAAAAATTCTATACTGCTGTGAGAATTGCACAAGTAGATCCTTTTCGTGCAACAACACACAACAAAGGAATTTACAACGGTGTGGATGCAGTCGTATTAGCAACAGGAAATGATTTCAGAGCAGTTGAAGCTTGCGGTCATGCTTATGCAAGCATCAATGGTACATATTCTTCGTTAACGAATTGTACGATCGAGAATGATATCTTCCGTTTTGAACTGACTTTACCGATTGCATTGGGAGTAGTTGGCGGATTGACAAACTTACACCCTTTGGTGAAGTTGTCGCATGAATTGCTGGATTTCCCGAATGCAAGAGAATTGATGGGAATCGCAGCAGCAGCCGGATTGGCAAACAATTTCGGTGCGGTTAAATCATTGACAACAACAGGAATTCAGCAAGGACATATGAAAATGCACTTGTTCAATATCATGAATCAGTTGGAGGTGAAAAAAGAAGACCGCGATAAAATCGTTGCATACTTCAAAGACAAGAATGTCTCTGTATCTGCAGTGCGTACATATGTTGAATCTCTTCAATTAGTCTGATTGGCAATTACTGAAAATATGATAAGAACCTATAAGGCATCAGGAAAACTGATGCTTTTTGGTGAATACCTGGTTCTGAACGGATCAGACTGTTTAGCCTTCCCACTGAAATTCGGACAAACACTTTCCGTAACAAAATCTGATGCCATTTTTTGGGAAAGTTATTCCAGACACGGATTATGGTTTTCTGCGTCGATGAGCAGCGATTTCACCATTCTGGACACCAATAACGAAGAAGTGGCCGAAATTTTGCGGAAGCTGTTTGTTGTGATACGAGCAGAAAAACCAGACCTTGATTTCAACCAAAAATTCAGGGCAGAAGCAAATTTTGAATTGAATTGGGGCCTTGGTTCCAGCTCAACCTTAATCAGCTTGCTGAGCCAATGGTCAGGTGTAGAACCAAAGAAACTACTCGAAGCATCTTTTGGCGGATCAGGTTATGATGTGGCTTGTGCCACGGCAGAAGGCCCGATTCTGTATGCCAATGGAAGCGTGAAAAAAGAAGTGCCTCTCCCGGAATCAATCACAGACAAACTCTTGTTTGTTTATTCGGGGAATAAGCAAAACTCACGGGAAGAAATTAAACGGTTCAAAGACAGAAACGTTTCTCCGGACCAGGTTGAGGCAATGAATGGATTCATCTCCAAAGCTTTACAAGCGGATGAAATAGATGCGTTCGAGCAGCAATTGGATCTTTCGGAAGATTTAATTTCCTCCGTTATAGGGACGGTTAAATTAAAACAACGTTTCTTTGCGGATTATTCGTATAGTATCAAATCGCTGGGTGCCTGGGGGGGCGATTTTTTTCTTGCAACATATAGAGACCTGGAAACAGCAAAAAGCTATTTTGAAGAAAAGGGATACGATGTATTATTTACCTATCAGGAATTCATAAAATAAATGGAAACAGCTAAGGAATTGATGAACAAAGTAAAAGTAACGTGGCGTTGCCCGTCTAATATTGCAATTGTTAAATACTGGGGAAAAAAGGGAATTCAAATACCTTGTAACTCCTCGTTAAGTTTGACTTTGTCAAATTCATTTACAGAGGTCGAAGCCGAATTGTCAGAAAAGACATCGGATGAAGCGATTCAATTATCCTACTTTTTTGAAGGAGAAATCAATGAGAAATTCGGTCAGCGCGTTGCTAAATTTTTAATTGATAACCGTGAGTTTTTCCCGTTTATTGATGAAAAAGCAATTACGATCCATTCTTCCAACAGTTTTCCGCATTCAGCAGGAATTGCTTCTTCTGCATCTGCATTCGGAGCCATTTCGTTAGCTCTTTTAGATATTAGCTATAGCTTACAGGGAAAAGAAAAAGACGAAGCTTTTTACAACGAAGCAAGTAATTTGGCTCGATTGGGAAGTGGAAGTGCATCACGCAGTATGTTCTCCGGATTTGCTTTATGGGGAGAAAACGAACAAATCCAGAACTCATCGAATCAGCATGCAATTGAAATCAAAGAAGTACATCCGGTATTTCATAACATGAAAGATGCGATTCTGATTATCGAAGATGAACCGAAGAAAGTTTCCAGTACTGTAGGACATTCATTGATGAATAATCACCCGTATGCGGAAAATCGTTTCAAGCAGGCAAATCAGCGTACAGCTGAATTGGTTGAGATTCTGAAGTCCGGAGATATGGACGCATTTATCCACATGTGTGAATCGGAAGCATTGACATTACATGCGATGATGATGACATCAATGGATTACTATTTATTGGTAAAGCCGGGAACAATTACAGCGATTGAAAAATTGATGGAATTCCGTAAGGAAAGCAAGGTTCCTGTTTGTTTCACATTGGATGCAGGTCCGAATGTGCACGTTCTTTACCCGAAAGCGTACGAAACACAGGTAGAAGAGTTTATTAATAACGGTTTACGTGATACGTATAAAAAAGTCATCTTCGATGAAGAAGGTACTGGACCAACAAAAATGAATTCGTAATAAATGGAAAGCGTTAATTCAAAAATTTTGGTGTTTGGAGAATACAGTGTGTTGCATAACGGCATGGCGCTGACAATTCCATTCAGTAAATTTTCCGGTGAATTGTGTTATCCTGAAAACGGAGAAGAAAGTGCGATTGCTGTATTATCTAACAAAGGTATCAGAGAATTCTTCAAACATATTTTAGAAAATCACACGGACGAAACATTCAAGTTAAATGTGAACGAACTGTCCCGCGAACTGGACAAAGGCTTGTTTTTCAGAAGTGATATTCCGCAAGGTTTTGGTTTGGGAAGTTCCGGTGCATTGGTTGCAGCAGTTTTCCTGCGTTACCTGGAAAAGGCCGGTGATTTCAAGGACGAATTGAAACATTTGACCATGGAGCACATTCAAAGCCTGAAAAGCTGTTTGGGTTCTTTGGAAGGACATTTTCATGGGAAAAGTTCCGGAATAGATCCTTTAAGCATTATTATCAACGAACCGCTTTTGTTAAAGGCCAACAAGGAAATTGTGAAGGTAGAAATTCCGGCTTACGATGAAAACGGGAAAAACGTACTGTTTTTATTGAATACCGGGATCGCCAGGAATTCCGAGAACCTGATTCAAAAGTTTCACAATGCCTACGAAAAGGAGGACTTTCAGAAAAAACTGGAAACGAAATTAATCAAGTATGCGAATGCAGGGATCACTGATTTCCTGAAAGGAGATACCGAAAATTTCTACCGGACGCTGGATAAATTAGTGCGTTTTCAATTAGACGAAATGCATTACCTGATCCCGGAAAAATACCAATCCATTGTTCATCAAGGCTTGGAAACGAAGAATTATTACCTGAAAATTTGCGGAGCCGGCGGAGGTGGATTCATGATCGGATTTACCGAAAACTGGGAGGCAACCCAACAATTATTAAAAGACGAAGAATTAGAAGTTTTCTATAGATTTTAAATTATGACAACAACAACGACAATAAAACAGGATTTGGAAATCCAGAGAAAAGCGATTATTCAATTTTTGGAAACAGATGCATTGGAAGGTTTTCCAAGCAACTTAGCGGATTCCACATACCACATCATGACATTGGAAGGAAAGCGTTTGCGTCCGATTATGGTGTTAATGGCTGCTCAAGGATTTGGTGTAAGCACGGAAGATGCAATGTATGCTGCAATTGCAATTGAAGTATTCCATAATTTCACATTGGTACACGACGATATCATGGATAAAGCGTTGCTTCGCAGAGGAACGATTACGGTTCATGAAAAATATGGAGTAGACAAAGCGATTGTAACAGGAGACGCCATGTTGCCGCATTCCATTGGTTTGTTGATCAAAGGAAATGAAGAGAAAGCAGCGGTTTTAATCAAAGGATTCCTGAAAATGGCCCAGGAAGTGATGGAAGGTCAGCAATATGACATGGAATTCGAAACGCAGGAAACAGTGACTGTAGAAGAATACATGAACATGATTCGACTGAAAACATCTGTTTTGTTCGGATGTGCTTGTGAAATCGGTGCAATTTTAGGAGATGCTTCCGTTGAAGATCAGAAAAAACTATACGACTTCGGTCTTTATACCGGATTGGCATTCCAGATTATGGATGACTACCTGGATACATTCGGTGACGATACATTCGGAAAACGAATCGGAGGAGATATCTTGTTGAATAAAAAGACTTTCTTGCTGATCAACGCAATGCAACATGCGAATGCAGAGCAAAAAGCACGTATCACGGAATTGTTTGAAGAAAAAGACGAAGAAGCAAAAATCAGCGGATTCCAGGCTATTTTCAAAGAAATCGGTGTAGCTAAAATTGCGTTGGATAAAATGGAAGAGCTACATGACAAATCGGTAGAAGCGATTATGACTTCAGGTCTTTCAGAAGAAGATAAACGAAAAATGATTGAATTGGGTGAAGTGATGCTTCGCAGAACAACTTGATACACGATGAATTTCGATCAAAAAAATCCCGATTATTTTTGGGATACATGGAAATTTTCTACAAAAAACGGGCAGCAAACCTGGCAATTTGAAATTCCGGACGAACTAAAAGGAATCATTCAATCAGAGTCTGATTGGGATAAACCCGAAGGAAAGGCTTTTTTGGAAGCATTTGATCGTGCATTTATTTTTGACAAGAAAATCAATCCGAATTCCGGAGACCGTGTATTGCGTTATTTGCGCAATAAGCAAGTTGGCGAACCAAAGATCTTACCGTCAGACGATTCTCAGTCACTTAAAGACAGAGCACGGATCAGTTTGTTAAATGGTTTTTCGTTTTACGAAACATTGCAGGAACCAGACGGAAATTGGGCCGGTGATTACGGAGGTCCGCTTTTCCTGATTCCGGGATTGATCATCGCATCATACATTACCGAAACGCCTTTTGAGAAACCGATGCAGGTTTTAATCAAGCGCAATATCTGGAATCACCAAAACGAAGACGGTGGCTGGGGAATTCATATCGAAGGACATTCAACCATGTTCGGAACGGTGATGCAATATGTGACTTTGCGTATTTTGGGAGAAGATCTTTCAAATCCGAAGTTAAAACGGGCGCAGGATTGGATTTTGAGTCATGGTGGCGCCATTACAGCTCCTCAATGGGGTAAGTTTTACTTATCCATCCTGAATGTCTACGATTGGAAAGGAAATGATGCGCTTTTACCTGAAATGTGGAAATTTCCGAAATGGGTGCCTTTTCATCCCGGGAAATACTGGTGTCATAACCGGATGATTTTTTTGCCAATGTCTTATTGCTACGGCAAAAAAGTGAAAGCTGAATTAACGCCTTTAATCAAAGAGTTAAGACAAGAACTTTACACAACGGATTTCGATTCCATTGATTGGAAAAAAGCCCGTCGTGAAGCTTGTGAAACGGATATTTATCACCCGGTTCACAAGTGGTATTTGCGTTTATGCAAGATTATTAACGGATATGAGCGCATCCACTCAAAACGATTTCGAAAAAAGGCTCTCAAATATGTAGAAGATTACATTGATTTTGAGGATACTTACACACGGTATATCAACATTGGTCCTGTAAACCAGGCGATCAACTCTATTTGTGCATGGCACAATCATGGGAAAGATTCCGAGCAGTTTAAAGGCCACGTGAAGCGGTGGAAGGATTATTTGTGGGTTGCCGAAGACGGTGCGAAGATGGCCGGTTATAACGGATCTCAATTATGGGATACCGCGTTCGTTGGTCAGGCGTTGATCGAAGCCGATATGGAGAAGGAACTTCCTGAAATGGCAGAGAAAATTTACCGATTCATGGATACGACCCAAATTGAGCGTAATGCGAAAGATTACGACAAATTCTGGGGAGATATTACACTTGGTTGCTGGCCTTTCTCCACAAGAGATCACGGCTGGGCAATCACGGATTGTACGTCAGAGGGAATGAAAACTGCTCTTTTATATAATCGCAGAGAACACGTTCAAAAGCAAAATCACATCGACTTAGAGCGTTTAAAGCCCGCTGTTGATTGGATATTATCCATGCAGAATGAAGACGGAGGCTGGGCTTCCTATGAACGCCAAAGAGCTCCGAAATGGATTGAAGTATTGAATCCGGCGCTGTTATTCGAAAATATCATGACAGAAGCAACTTATACGGAATGTTCTTCAGCTTCTTTGCAGGGATTAAAGGAATTCACGCAGCAGTATGATTACCGGAAAGACGATATCAAAAACGCCATTGAGCGCGGTGGAAAATTCCTGCAATCAAAACAAGATCCGGATGGTTCATGGTATGGATGCTGGGCTGTTTGTTATACCTACGGAACCTGGTTTGGTATTGAAGGTTTGTTAACTGCCGGTCATCAGAATTATGAAAACGGAAAACCTTCGCCGGAAATTCAAAGAGGATGCGAATTTTTGTTGAGTAAACAGCGTGCGGACGGTAGTTGGGGCGAATCCTTTAAATCGTGCGTCGAGCACAGGTACATTGAGCACGAAGACGGACAAATTATCAATACGGCATGGGCGCTTCTTGCTTTAATGAAAGCAAAACATCCGGACAAAGCGGCCATTGAAAAAGGAATTGAGTTCATTCTTTCCCGCCAGGAATCAAACGGTGATTTCCCGCAGGAAGGAGTTTCCGGTATCTTTAACGGGAACTGTGCGATCACGTATACGTCTTATCGAAATACGTTTCCTTTGTGGGCAATTTCGCGTTACTACCGTTATTACGCTTGATGTACTGATGATTCTGAAGTTGGTACTTGCTGGATTAGTTGCATTTTTACTGAACGTTATTTGTGTGACGATCCAGTATTTTTATCAATCAGTTCATATAGGTGAGGATTTTTTTATTCATATCGGATTTCCGTATGATTTTTATTATTTCCAACCCGATTTTGAGCTGCATGGTTCTAAAATGAATCATTTCATTTACGATGCAGTTATCTGGTTCGGGTTTTCATTGCTGGTTGTTTTTGTTGTAAATTACTTCCGGAAAACTCCGGGAAGTAATGAAAAGGAAGTGATTGATACAATAGAATGATGGAAGCAGAAAAAATTGAACCCAAAGACGGCGATTACTGTATGGTAACGGGTGGAACACATAAAGGTAAAAGCGGAGTTGCCCGCGATTTGAATATCAGTAAAACCGGGCATCTGACGATTACTGTGGTACAGGAAAACGGAGAACGTTTTAAAACGCTTGGGAAGAACGTAACGGTGAAAAGATAATTTCTGGTTGGTACGCGATACATCACGTGCCAACTATACTGTTTGCTCAAATAACTGATTAAAGTCAATAGGATTTCAATAATACAAAGTCATTTTTACCATATGGTAATATTGTAAAAAAGAGAGTCAATAATGATTCTCAACTAGATAATTTCTTCAAATAACTGCTCAATCACTTTTTTGAAATGATTTGAGTCCGGGATAAAGGTCAGCCAGACAATAAAATTAAAAAGCGCTGAAATTCCAACCATTAAAGCTATTCGACTCAACCAATTCCATTCTTCAGAAGGACCAAAAAGTGAGCATGCAACGATCCCTAATTGAATAAAAATTAGAATAATCCAGGAAATTTCAGACAGCTTGATTGTCACATTTACTTGTGTGAGATTTTCAGATAAACTTGTTAATCGGATATGTGCATCAGGCTCAAAAATCCATTGCCTGGAGAATTCTGCTTTGCGGGTAATAACAAATTCATCCCAGTTAAATGTAACAGAGTAGTGGGAGTCATTTCCAAATGTGCGCTCGTAAATCAAATCTTTCTTACCGGAATCCTTTAACGATTGAGTTAAGGAATCGACATTCCGGTCGACTTGAAAATGATATTTTTTTCTGAGAAACATGAGATTTACTGCAACAACTTCATGAAATCAATCGACTTATTTGTCAGGTTGAATTTCAAGGTGAAACGAATGCGTTCGGCATAATTTGCAGAACTGTAAGCTTTCACCATATTATCCGACTGAAGGATCGGGAAATAGATTCCGAATACTTTTCCTAACCTCATCGCCAAACCAAGATCATAGGCCTGAGCCGGTTTGGAAGAATAGGCCTGGTCAAACAATCCGAAATCAGCATACAACCCAAAAATCTTCGGACCAATTGGTGTTTCGATGTAGAAATTGGCCGCAGTCATCCAGCCCGTACTTGTCCCGAAATAACCCGAAGCCCCGTTTCCGGCAGTGGATTTGAAACCACCCATGTTTTCCAAACGTTGCTGCGACCAGATTCCACTTTGTTCCGAACGACCGAAAAAGTAATCTTCCACGAACAAATCCTGGATTCCGCCTGCGCCGCTTAAAGCAAAGGAATAAGCTGAAACTGTTCCGGAGTTATACATATCGAAATTCCAGTAATTTCCGGCAAAAACACGCAATTCGACCCAACGCGAACGCTTGTTTTTGACATAGCGGTATTTGTACGTTGCGGCAACCGAAGAACGTGTGAAATTGTCGCTGTTTACCGGGTTGGAAACATGATCTGTGCGCAATTCTAGATTGACCTGGTGGTCAGCTTTCGTATATGAAAAATCATATTGAATGTATCCGCCGACCAATTCCCGTTGTTTGGGTCTGAATAGGTCCAGACGATACATGGATTGAATGCGGATATTCTGACTGATCGGTCCGCCGATGCGATTTCCGATTTTAGCCGTCCAATAAGGAAGAATCGCGACATAATAGCCGTCATTGCGACCCAAGGTATCGTTTTTGAAAGAACGGAGTGAAATTCCGATGCGTGAGAACTTCAGGTTTCTTTTCGGAAGGAAAGTACGGTTGAGCTCTGCAATTCCAGAGATACGTTTTCCACCGAAGGAATACATCGGAGCCAGCAAAAACTGGAAGCGGGGAGAAGGAATGCTGAAATTATGTAAGGCAAGACCCAGCATGAATTTGTCGTATGCATTACCACCCAAAATCGGACTCCAGAATAAGTTGCTTTTCTGAACCTCGTTTTTCCCGATCAAAAACTGGAGCTTCAACGGTTCGATTTTCCCGAAGATTCCTTTCTTGTGCCAGTAATTGTTCGACTGAACGATTTCGGGAGCTCTTTCGCTTGCATTGATTTGTACCGCATCCATTTCGGAATCAAATGTCACTTCCGATTTCTTTGCTCCATTTTCCACCCAAATGGTTTGAATTTTCTTCCCGTCCCTGAATCCGCTCACTTCGATCGGGCCGTCCACTTGTCCTACATTTTTCACTGTGGCAACCGTTTTTCCATTAAAGGAAGAAACTTTCGAGATCTTGTAATCAACGTGATCGGTTGTTTGAATCAGGTCGTTGAAAAGCCAGGACAAATCTTTTCCGGAAACACGTTCCAAAGTTGCCCGCAAATCTTCCGGTTGCGGATGTTTGAAACTCCATTCCCGGTAATAAGCCTGCATGGATTGATCGAAGAGTGAATCGCCCAAATATTCTTTGAGGTAGTTGAACACCAAACCGGTTTTCATGTACATGATTCCGGCGTAATTTGTTCCGGTAAAATCGGCTGAATGTGTTTCGATCGGCTGATCTTCTCCCATTCCGGCAATTATGCGGTAAAAGTAATCTCCCGAATGATAATGACTCAAACCATCAAAATGAAACTGAAAATTGCCGTTCAGAATCAACTTGGAGAGATACGTGTTTTTCGGGTATTTGGTGTACATATAACGCATTTCATTCAGTGTGTTCAAGCCTTCATCCATCCAGCCGTGAACACGTTCGTTACTTCCCAGGATTCCGTAAAACCAGTTGTGACCCACTTCATGAACAATGACAATTTCCAGTTCTATTGCAGAGCTTGCATTCCCGATCACAGTCACATTCGGATATTCCATTCCGCCGCCGGCAGAAATCGTTCCGTCGACAGCAGTAACCTGGTTGTACGGATAATCACCGTTCCAAAGAGAATAGTAATATGTTCCATCGTGAATGTATTCCGGAGCTCGTTCCCACAAAGCAGCATTTCTCGGAGTAAACAAGGACCAGGTAGTGACTTTGCGTTTGGAATGCGGCAATTCAACTTCTCCTTTTAAAACGACATAACGCTTATCAGCAAACCAGGCAAAGTCGTGTACATCTTTTTGCGTAAAACGGATTGTTTTCCATTCCGGATCGGAAGGAGGAAAACCGTCATTGGGATATTTTTTCCGGATCATCGATGGAAAATGCTCTTTCGTATCGATAGCTTTCTGATTCATGAAGGCGATTTCGGATTCCGTTTGCAAATCTCCCGTTGCACCGACCACATAATTCGAAGGAAGCGTAATTGAAACATCGAAACTTCCGTATTCGGAGTAGAATTCACCTTGTGTCAGGTAAGGAATCTGGTTCCAGCCGTTCTTGTCGAAAACAGCCGGTTTTGGATACCATTGTGTGATCTGATAAGACTGACCGATATGTCCTAAGCGTGAAATTTCTCCGGAAGGAATTTTGACATGAAAAGGAGTTGTAACGGTGATTGATTCACCCGGTTTTAAAGGAGTATTGAGAATCAACTTCCCGATATCCGGATTTTTTTTGTCCATTTCCAATGCTGCATCCTGTCCATTTACCTGGAAATGTAGTGAATCAATCGCACCTTTCACCGAATCATTTCCGAAAGTAAGTAAGGGCTCGTCTTGTTCGTAAAGCTGTTTTCCAAGTGCCGTTTTCCCGTTTTTATAAGCATTCGGCCACAGATGAATGTAAATAAAATCCAACGTGTGCGGAGAATTGTTGTGATAAACAAAACTTTCAAACCCGCTCAATTCGTGTTTCCGGTCATCCAATTTGACTGTAATGGTATAATCCACTTTTTGCTGCCAGTAATTCTGACCGAAAGACGTGAAAGATGCGGATGCAAGAAGGGCAACGAGTAATAGGAATTTCATAAATAAGCCTGTTTCAGCTGTAAAAATAATGTAAATGCGTTTGTTTGTAACAATCGGGCAAAATCCGGATTATTGTTGAACTAAAACTATGTATATGAAAACCCTATCCATTATTTCCCTTTTCCTGTTATTGCATACTTTGGCATTTGGTCAGATTACAGATCACATTGTTTACAAGCAGGCAGTTGTCCCGATTTATAAACAAGCATTCGAAAAACGGATTTTCAAAGAAAGTATCGATCAGTTGAATGCTGTAAAATCGACCTATGGAATGCTGTATGGTGAAGAGTATTTACTGATGAGTTATTGCTACAAAGAAATGGGGAATGACTCATTGGCTGCGATTTATGTGAAAGAAGCCTGCTCGGTTCCCACTTTTGATATGCGCGTGACCTGGTACATCGAAGACCTGAATCCCGGTTATATTTCCGAAGGATTCAATGAACAGAATATGAAGTTGAAAGACGAAGGTTTTGAAAATAGCTGGAATAATTATCATGCAAAGAATGCCGATTCATTGAAAGAGGTGATTGACAGTATGACTTATTGGGATCAATATTACCGGAATCAATGGCACTCAAATCCCGATAATCCTCAATTTCAGCGTGAACTGGATTCGATAGACAGACGAAACGGAGAATTGCTGGCTGATATGGTTCGTCGGATTGGTTTTCCGGGAGAAAAAAGGTTACAGCTCGGAGAATATTGTGTTTGGTATGTGCTGGTTCATTCTGCCGGAAATGAAGCATTTTTTCAACGAATGAAACCGGTTTTTCTGAACGAGGTGAAGATCGGGAATATGTCTCCATGGATGTATGCGAGTTGGATTGATCAGCACCAATTTTACAACCAGCTGCCAACCATGTACAACACACAAGTCGACCTGAAGAATGATTTCACCCAAAAAGAACTGGCAGAAATCAGCAAAAACCGATTTAAAATCGGTTTGGTGGATTTGAAATATTCCCTGCCGAAATTTTAGAAAGCAGTCCATGTGTTGGTAAATACTTACTTTTACCATATGCAACGCTTTTTAGTCATTCAAACAGCATTTCTGGGAGATGTCATCCTGGCAACTCCGGTTGTGAGTGAATTGAAACGTTTGTACCCGGATGCGCAGATCGATGTGTTGGTAAGGAAGGGAAATGAAGCCATTTTGAAGAATCATCCGGCCATTCACGAGGTTTTCTCTTTCAACAAAAAAGAAGGGAAATGGAAAGAGATGCGCCGATTGATCCGTACGTTCCGTTCTAATCGTTATGATGAAGTGATTAACCTGCAGCGCTTCGGAAGTTCGGGAATGATTACTTTTCTCTCGGGAGGAAAACGAAAGGCAGGGTTTGATAAAAATCCCTTCTCTTTTTGCTATGATATCAAAATCAAACACGAAATCGGAAACGGGAAACATGAAGTGGAACGCAACCTGGAATGCATTGCCCATCATGGAGCGCAGAAACTGGTTCGTCCTTCCGTTTATCCTGCCGATGCAGACAGGGAAAAAGTTGCGGTTTACACGCAGCAACCATTTTACACCCTGGCTCCGGCTTCTGTTTGGTTCACCAAGCAGCTTCCCGAAGCGAAATGGATTGAATTGGCGAATAATCTGAAGAAGAAAGGAGCGGTTTATTTGGTCGGAGGTCCGGCCGATGCGGATTTATGTCAGCGAATTATTATGTCAGCAGATTTGCCGGCAGAAAACAACCTGGCTGGAAAACTGAATTTACTGGAATCCTGCGCTTTGTTTGAAAAGGCTGTACGTTGTTTCGTAAACGATTCAGGACCTTTACACATGGCAACGGCAGTAAATGCTCCGGTGACAGCTTTTTTCTGCGCAACGGTTCCGCGTTTTGGTTTCGGCCCGCTTTCTGATGACAGTGAAATTCGGGAAACGAAAGAAGAACTGACTTGTCGTCCTTGTGGATTACATGGCGGAAAAGTATGTCCGGAAGGACATTTCAAATGCGGAAATATTGATGTAAGTATCGATGAATAGCCTTGTTGAAAACGCGACATGATACATTAGAATCATTTTGAAATTGCAATGTTGCAACATTTGAACATAGCAATATTGCAATATTCAAATTATTGATTTTTTGACTAAAAGAAGACTGCATCGGATTCTTGTTCCTCATCAAAGAACAAGATGATTTCAGAAGAATATAGCTCTGAATAGATATTCTACAAAGTAACAAAAATGTAACATTTTGAAATTACAATGTTGAAACATTTGAATTTAACAATATTGTGAAGTTCAAATAGTGGTATGTTATTTTAAAGGAAGACTGATCCGGATCGTAGTTCCTTTACCAAGCTCCGAATGAAGTACATAAACCTTGCCTTTGTGGTACTCTTTTACAATCCGTTTCACCAAAGATAAACCCAATCCCCAACCTCTTTTTTTCGTGGTATATCCTGGTTCAAAAATGGATTTGAATTGTTTGGGAAGCAAGCCTTTTCCTGTATCTGAAATATCAATGTGCACGCGTTCAGGAACCGTTTTAATGACCACGTCAAGTTTCCCTTTCGACTCCATTGCATCTACCGCATTCCGGATAATGTTTTCCATTACCCACTCCATCAGTTGTTTGTTGTGACTCACCAAAATGGGTTCCTCTTCATAATGAGCGGTCATTTCCACTTTTTGAGAAATCCGCGGACGCAGGTAATCCATCACTCCCTGAACAGTGAGACGGATATCAGTTTGCGTTAAATGAGTTTCAGAACCGATTTTTGAGAAACGTTGCGAAACGGTATCCAAACGTTCAACATCCTTTTGCATTTCCGAAATGATGCTTGGATCTACATTTTGCGATTCCAACAATTGAACCCAGGCCATCAGGGAAGAAAGCGGCGTTCCCATTTGGTGAGCAGTTTCTTTTGCCATTCCCGCCCAAACCTGGTTCTGTTCTGCTTTCCGGAAAGTACTGAAGAGCAAATAACCGATGAAAATGAACACCCCAATAATTAAAAACTGGATGTAGGGGAAAAATTGTAATTGTTTCAATTCACCCGAGTTATCGTAATACAACCAGTTATGTTCATCCGGTCCGAAAGAAATCACAATGGGTTCGTTTACTTTTTCCAATGAACTCAGTGTCTTTTTCAGGTTTTCCGGGTTGGTTTTTTCCTTCGGGAGATTACTGGAAATCAACGAATCTTTTTCCTTATCCATGAGTACCACAGGAATCAGTTTGGAATCCTTGATCAGTTCGTTATTGAAGGCGGAAATGAGTGAATCCCGCTCTTTTTCCAGCTGAATGGTGCGTTTGGTGTCGGTGTAAAAGGAAGTCATCGTTAATCCCTTCACGACTTCTATGCGGAAAGGTTTGTGCTTTTTTTCCCAGACAGTCGTTAAGATCAGCAAGCTGTCTTCGTATTTTCTGACCAATTCTTTTTTAGTCAGTTCGGGATATATTTTTCGCAGATCATTGGTGTCGAAATCGATATTGGTGTAACCTGAAATCTGGTTATCACCATCTACGAGGATTACAGGAATGTCCTTGTTTTCACTGATTATGGTGAGTGGAAAATGATAATCGGGAAAAACATTCCCTTCTACAGGTTTGGAAATTTCTTTGGTTGCTTCGAGATACAATTTGATTTTCCGGCGTTCATACCCGCGAAGCTGCTGAAACGCGCGATTGGTGAATTCGACCAGTTCGGCTTTTTTCTTGATTGCTTCGGCCCATTGTTTGGCACGTAAACGCTCGCGGTCGGATACTTTCTGAACCGTAGAATTAGATACCCAAAGTGAAATGGCGACCGTGATGAGCGCAATCACCAGCAGGACGATCTTCCATGTTTGTTTGTTGGAGTATAAATTCATGTGTTACGAATGTAAGTAAAAACGTTGTTTTGGTGTTGAAATTGTGGTAAGAATAAATTTCTGGTTCTAAGTTCGCGATATTGCAAACAGCCCTTTGTTTTACTGCCTTTACAGAAATTAGAACCAAAGAAAAACACCTGTATTCAGTTTTTAAGATAATTTTGACACATGTTAAACCATTTAACGAAAAGAGAAAAGCTTGTTCTGCTTGTAACAGGAATTTTGTTACTGACTGCTTTCCTGGTTCCGTCAGTAAACATTCTTGATTTTGCAAAAATGTCAGAAGAAGAACGTTGGATTGATGAAGCTGTTCCTGGTTATAAAGATACATATGTGCTTCTGACAATCGTTTATTCGCTCATGCTGTTGTTTCCTTGTTTTTTTTACCCGAAAAAATGGTCCCTGGAGATGTTGAGAGTGCTGTTAATTCTGCTGATCCTGTTTATCCCGTTTAGCTTACTGTTTGCCGTTGCTTTTATGATTCCGGTTGGATTGGAACCGCTTTTGGGAAGATATTTGGTGATAGTTGGCTTTTTGCTAACGATTGTATTTGCTATCCGGTTTTATTTCCTGGGCAAGAGAGTGATCCGGAAGAGATGAATTTTTAAATAACAAAGAACAATGACCTGGAAACATATACTGATTTTGACTTTATACCTGGTAATTTCTGATTTCTCAGGAGCAACATCGTTTTCAGCCTATGAACCCTTTGCTCGAATGAATGCTGCGAAAACGTTTTATTTTGTCAGCGTTCCAGAAAATCCCAATTCGGATCAAGGGTATACGGCTGTTTTTGATGCCAAAACGAAACTGCTGAAATTTAAGATAGATGTGTTTTTGAAAGAACGCCGGGCAGTTCTCACAAACGATGGAAAACAACTCATCGAGGTGAATATCAACATCGATAGAACATTAGAAGATTGTTCCGTTACCATCTACAATGACAAGGGAGAAACTAAAAATCTCTTGATCTTTCAGAAAAAAAGCCGGTGGGTTGAAGATATTTATTCCATTTCACACTTGTCAGATATTTGGGAAGAGAATAACCAATTACTCCTTTATACCTCCGATTCGATTTATAATTTGGATCAAAGCAGTTTTCAAGTAACAGTTCAGAAGAATACTCTTTCAGCGGGTAAATCCTATGAACGGTACAATAAAGGAAATCTGAAAAATGATTCGTTTTTTGATATTTCCGCATTGAAGCCCGGAAAACTTCCCCTGATCCAGCAACTTGCAAAAGATTTGAAAGTCAAATTAGTTGGGAATAAGGAAAGTGCAGGAAAAGCGGTGTTTTTTACCTTGACATTGAATACCGACGGAACCTTTGGCTTCATGGATATCCAGGCAGCAGAGATTTTGGATTTTTCTAAATCCAAATGGATTCCGGATGATAAATTAAAGGAAGTGATTATTCAGAAATTGAAGGGCTATACTTATCCGAAATCATCCGTTCCTGAAGGGCTACCGTATTGGGTTTTCAGCGGGAAAATGTATTTACCGAAGTAATTGGGCTTTGCGTGGACCTTTACATTTTGTTAGGTAATTCCTTGGTTACAAGGCATCAATGCTTTGACTAGTTAAAAGGGAGAACGATCATACAGAATGAGAATTTGAAAAAGGCCCTTACACTGAAAGTGCTAGAAAACGAGTGAGTGGAGCGAAAAAAAGCATTCATTGTTTGAACCGACGAAGGAGGTGAGTTTCGAATGCTTTCGCGAAAGGACACGTAGTTTTCCAGCTTTCGAGTAGAGGCCTAGACCTTTTTGCTTACTTTTTGGGGCGATGCCAAAAAGTAAGATAATAAAATAGAATAGTTTTGTCCTTCGTGTTACGCTTGTTGTGCAAGCTACACTCAGTCTTCGACAGCTGGCGCTTTGTCCTTCGTGTTACGCTTGTTGTACAAGCTACACTCAGTCTTCGACAGCTGGCGCTTTGTTCTTCGCGTTACGCTTGTTGTGCAAGCTACGCTCAGTCTTCGACAGCTGGCGCTTTGTCCTTCGTGTTACGCTTGTTGTACAAGCTACACTCAGTCTTCGACAGCTGGCGCTTTATCCTTCGTGTTACGCTTGTT